>ERZ1047472.197-NODE-197-length-57370-cov-36.092873_pt1 | contig 57370 bp, 60 predicted proteins | sample MGYA00383095_ERZ1047472 | MGnify/ENA primary metagenome ERZ1047472 (study PRJEB29581, sample SAMEA5548365) | metagenome | biome: marine; feature: coastal; material: water | depth 1 m | study: Short-term variability in the microbial, nano- and picoplankton... | reverse complement strand
ATGCTGTGAATAATATGAATGCCCATATAGCAATCTTTGGACTATCAAGCTCATTGTTAGCTACTCGAGGTAGTACTTTAGAAAAATCAAACATACAATTATCTTACACAAAATTATTTCGACACAGTAGCTAGAATTTTGCACATTACCTGATAAATAAAAAAATATTGTCGTGATTTAATTTATACTGTATATTTATACAGTATTATAAAAATCCTTATGAAAGTTAACTATATCGGAAAAATTTCTGAAGAAAATCTGCCGGCAATATTTGTCCCTTATTTTCTTGAGTCTGTGCATGCAGGGTTCCCCAGCCCTGCAAGCGACTATATTGAAAGTCCGATAGATTTAAATAAACATCTTATAAAAAATGGAGCTGCAACTTTTTTAGTAAGAGCTCAAGGGCAATCCATGCTTGGCTCTGGAATAACTGATCAAGCGGTCTTAGTTGTTGATAGGAGCATTAAACCAACTCATAACAGTATTGTTGTTGCTTCTATAGACGGTGAGTTTGTGTGTAAAAGATTAAAATTGAAACCAAAAATGTGCCTAATGCCGGACAATCCAGATTACCCTCCTATCTTTATAAACCACGGTCAGGAACTAGAAATAGTAGGTACTGTTACAGCAGCAATTAATAAATTCTAATGACGTTGGCTTTAGTGGACTGCGATAGCTTCTATGCTTCGTGTGAAAGAATTTTTAGACCTGATTTAAAAAATGTTCCTATAGTTGTTTTATCAAATAATGATGGTTGTGTTATTGCTAGAAGCGCTGAAGCAAAAAAAATGGGGATTGGAATGGGCGTGCCTTGGTTTAAAGTAAAAGATTCATTTCTATCTCATGGTGGCAAGGTATTCTCATCCAACTTTACCTTTTATGGGGACATGTCAGCCCGGGTCATGAATATACTGGAAGGCTTTGTTCCAGAGATTGAAGTCTATAGTATTGATGAGGCTTTTTTAGGACTAGACTCACTAGATAAAAACTATGATTTATATGATTTTAGTTGCCATATGAGAGCTTTGATCAAGCAATGGACTGGGGTACCAGTAAGAATAGGAATAGCACCAACAAAGACACTAACCAAGATAGCTTTAAATGAAGTTAAGAGATTAAAAATACCAACTAAAGTTCATAGAATATCTACAACAAAAGAAATAAAAGAAGCTTTGCGCAATACTCCAGTAAATGAGGTATGGGGTGTTGGCAGAAGACTTACAGAGCATTTAAACAAAGCAAAGATAACTAATGCTCTTCAGCTAGCGAGCATCGATCCGCAGCATGTTAAACGTAAGTTTAGTGTGGTTCTAGAGAGAACTGTTAGGGAACTTAGAGGGCAAAGATGTTTGAATATAGAAGATAACATATCAGCAAAAAAACAAATTGTTGTTAGCAGAAGTTTTGGTACCAGAGTAACTGATTTAAAAACTCTTAGGCCTATAGTTAGCAACTTCGCCGTTAGGGCTACCGAAAAACTAAGGCATGAAAAACAAAAATGCTCTCAAGTTTCAGTCTTCGTGAGAACAAGCCCCTTTAGTGATCACAAACCTCAACATAGGGGCTATAAAGCAATTGAGCTTACAACCCCAACGAATGACACAAGAGATATTTTGGTGGCTACAAAAAAAGCATTATTGCCTATCTACAGATCCGGTTATGACTATGCAAAAGCGGGGATATTGCTAAGTAGATTTTCCAATGAATCAGCAAAACAATATTCACTATTTAGAGATTTAAATGAACCAAAAGAAGATTCAAAATTTATGAAGTATATTGATAAATTGAATGCTCATGAGACACGGATTTACTACGCATCACAAAACACAAGCCAATGGTCTCCTATGAAGCAAAACATGACCTCACCCAAATACACAACCAACTGGTATGAGTTACCAATTGCAAGGTAGCAAAGATCTAATTAATATCTACTGCAAATTGCTTTAATATCTCAATATCTATAACGGTAAGAGTTTTTTTATTTGTCTTCTTTAAGAACACCTTTGGTGCAAACCCATGCTCATAGGCCTCTTTCCACCTTTCAGCACAAACACACCACGAATCACCCTCTTTTAAACCTGGAAAATTAAATTCAGGCCTAGGTGTAGACAAATCATTGCCTCGTGCCTTTGAAAAGCCAAGAAAGTCTTCAGTCATTAATGAACATACGATATGAAGCCCCCTGTCATGCTTGTCTGTATGACAAAAGCCATCCCTAAAGTAACCTGTAATTGGATTAGAGCAGCACTCCTCTATTGGTTCGTTAAAAATGTTAGTTTGATTCATCCTTGTCCATTTCCTTTTTATACTTCTCATAATCTTCCCAGTCATGAGGAGTCCCTACGTTTTGAATTCCGTTAACAGCTCTGAATAAACTCTTAGATCTTAATTTAGTTCTGTCTTGTTTTTTTCCAAGAATCTTGTTCCAACCTTCTTTAAAATATTTAAAAAAATCTTTTTCTTTTGTCATGTATATTTATTTTGGCATAAGTTTTTAGTATTAAAAAATATATTAAATGGATATTTGGTAAAATATAAAAATGAAGGAAGGAAAAGTTTTATTTAATGAGCAGTGCTCTATATGTAATTATGAAATAAAGCACTACAAGAAAAGGTCAGAATTATCTTTTAGTGACTGCAGTCATATGGATGACAAATATTTAAAAAGGCTACATGTGGTTTTTGAAAATGGTGAGGAGTTAACAGGTGTAGATGCTTTTATTTATGTTTGGAAAAGGACAGATGGTTATATGTGGCTAGCTAAATTTACCAGCTTACCAATAGTGTATCACTGCGCAAAAATTGCTTATTCATTTATGGCTTTTTTATTATTTTGGCGTTTTAAACTGGTTTTAGCTATAAGCGGCAATAAAGGTAAATGAGAATAGTTATCTAAACGATTACCATTAAAAAAATACCCAATATCAGTACTTTACATATTTAAATAAATCTATTATATTGGTTTTTTATTCATTATTTAAAGGGAGTTTTTCATGGAAATGAAAGAAATAAATTCAGAATTAGTATGTAATATTTTAAATGAAATCATGGAATATGAGCTAGCTGGAGTTGTAAGATATACCCATTCAGCAATGATGGTAAGTGGTCCATATAGATTGCCGATAGTTAGTTTTTTAAAAGAGCAAGCAGCTGAATCATTGATACATGCCCAACAAGCTGGTGAATTGATTGTTGGTTTAGATGGTCACCCAAGTCAAAAAATAGCAAAGATAAAAGAAACACACAGACATTCAATTGAAGATATTTTAGGTGAAAGTTTGGATCATGAAATACATGCACTCAATCTTTACAAAAAGCTTTTAGAAAATGTTGCTGACAGATCTATCTATCTTGAAGAATATGCAAGAGGATTGATTGGCGAGGAAGAGCAACACTCTTTAGAACTCAAAGCTATGTTGAAGGACTTCGGTTAAAACCAGTTATAGTTTTTTAAAATATCTCTGATGATGGGCTTCTGAAAGATTTAGAAGCTCATCATTGATTTCATCTTTGATCTTTCCAGGGTCATATTCAGTTAAAACCTTTATACCAAACTGACTCAAGTCTAGGTGTTGAGAGCCTGCTGCTCTTAATAAATCAAATATCCACGTTAGTGGGTCTAAAGCATTATTAAAATTTATAGCGTTTTCATTTAACTTGAGCTTAAAGGCATCGGGATCCTCAACTGCAAATCTTTCTTTTAAAATAAGAACTTTAAACTCTTCGAGACGAGAATTAACCACTTCTTTCTCAGATGAGGAGTATTTATTCCAATTTATTACTTCATGCACAAACCTTTTGCACCCTTTGCACACATCATCACCATATGTTGTTGAGCATATTCCGAGGCATGGTGTTGTTGATCTTGTTTTAAACATTGTGTTGAAGTGATTTTAACCTATTTTTTAGAAAATATATTTTAGATATTTTGTAGATAGCTACTACATAGAAGAGTAAAATAGCAGCCGGAGACAATCTTATGCTAAACGAATACAAAAAACACGAACAAGAAAGAGCCGAGCAAAACATCCCACCTCTTCCGCTTGATCCAGATCAAACATCTCAACTTGTTGATTTACTTAAATCTAATCATGATGAGTCAGATCTACTACTTCATCTTTTAAAAGAAAGAGTACCTGCCGGTGTTGATCAATCAGCTTACGTCAAAGCAGCTTTCTTAGCAGATATTACTACCGGAGAGTCTTCAAGCCCTTATTTATCAAAACTTGAGGCAGTCAATATTTTAGGAACAATGCTAGGTGGTTATAACATCCAGCCTCTTATTGAGTGTCTAAAAATAGATGAGCTTGGCGATGCAGCCGCAAATGCGTTAAGCAAAACTCTACTAATATTTGATGCGTTTAATGAAATTTTTGATCTATCGCAAACGAACCAACATGCTAAAAAAGTAATCAATGCATGGGCAGAAGGAGAATGGTTTACAAGTAAACAAGATATTCCAGAGCAAGTTAAACTTACTGTATACAAGGTACCTGGCGAGATAAATACCGATGATTTATCACCTGCAACAGATGCATGGTCAAGACCTGATATTCCATTGCATGCTCTAGCGATGTTTAAAATGCCAAGAGAAGGTTTAGATAAGCCATTAGAGACTATTGAAGAGTTAAAGAAAAAAGGAAATCCTTTAGTATTTGTTGGTGATGTTGTTGGAACTGGTTCATCAAGAAAATCTGCTACCAATTCAGTCTTATGGCATATGGGTGATGAGATTCCATGTATCCCAAATAAAAAAGAAGGTGGCTTTTGCTTTGGAAGTAAAATTGCTCCAATATTTTTTAATACTCTTGAAGATTCAGGGGCGTTTCCTATCGAATTAGATGTTTCAAATATGGAAATGGGCCAAGAAATTATCTTAGAACCACATAATGGTAAGGTTTTAGATGCTAATACTAATGAAGTTATTTCAACATTTGAATTAAAAACTGAAGTTCTGCTTGATGAAGTAAGAGCAAATGGAAGAATTCCTTTGATTATTGGAAGACAGTTAACTGATAAAACTAGAGAAGCATTAGACTTAGAGCCAACAACTATTTTTAGAAGGCCTGATAGTCAGGATGACTCTGATAAGGGATATACATTAGCTCAAAAAATGGTTGGTAAGGCTTGTGGTGTTACTGGTATTAGACCAGGAACATACTGTGAACCTAGAATGAGCACTGTTGGGTCTCAAGATACTACCGGTCCAATGACAAGGGACGAGTTAAAAGAATTAGCTTGCCTTGGGTTCTCTGCAGATTTAGTTATGCAATCATTTTGTCATACAGCTGCATATCCGAAACCAGTTGATATAGAGACGCAACACAATCTTCCTGATTTTATTATGAATCGTGGTGGAGTTTCATTAAGACCAGGTGATGGGATTATCCACTCATGGTTAAATAGAATGCTGTTACCTGACGGTGTTGGTACGGGTGGTGATAGTCATACAAGATTTCCTATTGGTATTAGCTTTCCTGCAGGTTCCGGGCTAGTTGCTTTTGCTGCAACTCTAGGCGTAATGCCACTTGATATGCCTGAATCTGTATTAGTTAGATTTAAAGGAGAAATGCAACCAGGCATTACTCTTCGAGATCTTGTAAATGCAATACCATACGCAGCTATACAAAAGGGATTACTCACAGTTGCCAAAGAGGGTAAAAAGAATATCTTCTCTGGAAGATGCCTTGAAATTGAAGGTTTGCCTAATATGAAAGTTGAGCAAGCATTTGAATTATCAGACGCTTCAGCAGAAAGATCAGCTTCAGGTTGTACGGTAAGACTTAATAAGGAACCTATTATTGAGTACCTCAAATCAAATATTGTTATGCTCAGATGGATGATTGCCAGCGGATATGGTGATGCAAAAACATTAGAAAGAAGAGCACAAGCTATGGAAGAATGGATAGAAAATCCAGAGCTTCTAGAACCAGATGAAAATGCAGAATATGCTGAGATTATTGAAATAGATCTAAATGAGATTAAAGAGCCCCTTCTCGCTTGTCCTAACGACCCTGATGATATTAAACCACTATCAGAAGTTGCTAATACAGATATTCAAGAAGTGTTTATTGGCTCATGCATGACTAATATAGGTCACTTTAGAGCCGCTGGTACATTGCTTAATAAATACAATGAAACTAAGGCAAGATTGTGGGTTGTGCCACCAACAAAAATGGATGAGAAGCAGCTCATGGAAGAAGGTATTTATAATGTCTTTGGAACATCAGGGGCAAGAACTGAGCTTCCTGGATGCTCTCTATGCATGGGAAACCAAGCAAGAGTGCTTGCTAATTCTACAGTTGTTTCGACCTCTACAAGGAACTTCCCAAATAGACTAGGTGATGGTGCAAATGTATTCTTGGCTTCAGCAGAACTTGCTGCAATATCCTCAATTATTGGAAAACTTCCAACACCTGAGGAATATCAAAAGTATATGGAAGACATAAATCCATTATCTGATGAGATATACAAATATCTTAATTTTAATGAGATTGAGACTTATATAGAAAGTGCTAATTCAGCTGAGATTCCTACTATCAATATAGTAAACCCTAGTTAGCTATAATAGCCTCGCGACCTTGCTTAGCTTGGTCCTGCCTTGAGGTTTCAAGGTCAGATAAATAGGTTTCTCCCAAAGGTGTAATGTAGTGACCTGTAAATATTGAAGTTTCAAACTCTTCTATATCTGGGTTACCTTCTTGAACTGACTCAATTAAATCATCAAGTGATTGGTAAATTAACCAGTCAGCACCAATAGCATTTGCTATTTCGTCATGTGATTTATTTGCAGCAACAAGCTCTTTTGTGGCTGGCATATCTATACCATATAAATTTTGATACTTAATCTGTGGGGCTGCTGAAGCAAAATATACATTTTTAGCACCTGCGTCTTTGGCCATTTCAATAATCTTAGAACTGGTAGTTCCTCTTACTATCGAGTCATCTACCAACAACACATTTTTACCCTTAAACTCTAGCTCTAATATATTAAGCTTTCTCCTAACAGATTTTTTTCTCTCTTCTTGGTAAGGCATTATGAATGTTCTACCAATATATCTATTTTTTACAAACCCTTCCCTGTATTGAACCTTAAGGTCTGCGGCAAGCTGAAGTGCTGCTGTTGTTGAGCTGTCAGGTATTGGTATTACTACATCAATATCGTGATTTGGTCTTTGTTTGAGAATATTTGCTGCAAGCTTTGAACCCATTCGCATTCTAGATTTATGAACTGATATTTGATCAATCTTAGAATCCGGTCTTGCGAAATAAACCTGTTCAAATATGCATGGTCTTAGCTGAGGGTCATCAGCACATTGTTGAGAGCTTAAGACTCCATTTTTATCAATAAAAACTGCCTCTCCTGGATCTATATCTCTTAATTTACTGAAGCCTTGAGAGCTAAATAAGGCATCTTCTGAGGCAACTATATATTCATCTCTACTTTTACCTTTTCTGATACCAAGGGACAGAGGTCTAATGCCGTTATTATCTCTAAAAGCCAAAATCCCATGACCAGTAATGACTGCGATAACTGCATATGCACCATCACACCTCCTATGAGTTTTTGTAACAGCTTTAAACATATGTTCTGGCTTTGGATAAATTTCTCTTTGCTTTCCTAGCTCGTGTGCAAATATATTTAGAAGAACCTCAGAATCAGAGTCTGTGTTTAAATGTCTCATTTCAGCATGGAAAAGTTGTACAGCTAATTCCTTTGAATTTGTTAGATTTCCATTGTGAGCAAGGCTAATTCCATAAGGTGAATTTACATACATGGGTTGAGCAAACTCTTTCCCAGCACCGCCTGCAGTTGGATATCTAACATGTCCTATGCCATAGTTACCATGGAGTTTTTCCATGTGGTTTTGCCTAAAGACATCTCTCACATACCCCATTGATTTTCTGCTATTCAAATTATCATTGCTGTCACAAACAACCATGCCTGCAGCATCCTGACCTCTGTGCTGGAGCATAAGTAAGGAATCATAAATTTCGCCAGCAACATTGTTTTCAGCAACTATGCCAACTATACCGCACATTATGTGTTGCCTTCTTCCAATTCTGGAGAGTTATTTTGAACTTCTTCGATGATTGGTTCGATTATATTTGTAGCTTCCTCAACCAAATCTTTATCAGCTAAAAGATCTCTAAAATAGGTCTCAACTCGAGGAGCATATTCTTCAATTAATGGAGAAATTTTTGAATTAACAAATAAATCACTTTGCTTTACGCTGCTTGGAAGTAAAAGAAATACAATAAAGACAAGTATCAAGCCTCTTGTAAAACCAAATAGAACTCCTAAAAATCTATCAAAACCTGAAGCTCCCGACCATTTAACAAGGCTGCTAATAAACTTAATAAAAAAGCCACCAGCTATAAGACAGACTATAAAAATTAGTATGTAGGAAATGATTTTAGAAATCTCTTCATTTCCAATTACTGCGGTAACTTGCGGTGTTGCAAGATGCTCAAGAGATAGGGCTGCTATAAAAGAAAAGACCCAAAGAAAGAGCGATAAGAACTCACGAGTAAAACCTCTTGCTAAAGACATTAAACCTGATGCTACAAGAACAACAAGTATTGCCCAGTCAGTAATGTTTAAACCTAGAGCTTCCATCTTGTAACCTCTCCCTGGCTGCTTTGAGAAACTTCTTCAATCTTTTCTATATTACTACTAATTTCGCTTTCAGATAAGAAAGGTCCTATATATATTGCATATAAATTTTTGTTAGCCCCAAACGGTTCTACAAATGATGGGAAGCCACCTTGTTTTATTTTATCTGATAGCTTTTTTGCATTTTCTTCTGATGAAAGGACATGAGCTCTATAGACAAATAAATCAAAATCTGACTTTTCAAAAAATATATTCTCAGGTTCATTGCTTATAGAATTGCTAGTATCTAGGACTGCGGTCTCTTCTATTTGGATCTCTTGTGTCTTATCTTGATTAACGTCTTCAAAGCTCACAGAGGTCTCTTGAGGTAATGAAATTTGTATATTGTTTTTATATTGACTTTGAGGTTCTGAAAAAAAACCTATTAAAAAAATTATGCTAACTAGAAAAATAAATCCTATAGATCTTTCTAGGTTCATTTTTGCTTATATAGCTTAGATAAAAGGGCGTGCACTTTTAACCTTAAATTTTTTCTATGAACAATCATATCAACTGCACCCTTATCAAGAAGAAATTCTGATTTTTGAAAGTCATCAGGTAGATCAACACGAACTGTTTGCTCTATAACCCTTCTTCCAGCAAAACCAACTAAAGCATCTGGCTCAGCGATGTTTATATCACCAAGCATAGCTAAACTTGCAGACACTCCGCCATAAATAGGGTCAATCATAACTGAGATATACGGAAGATTTTGTGCCTTTAGTTTTTGAAGTGCTGCAGAAGTTTTAGCCATCTGCATCAATGAAATCATAGACTCTTGCATTCTAGCGCCTCCAGATGTTGCGAAACATACAAATGGCCTTTTTGTTTTTATTGCTTCCTCTACACCCATTACAAACTTCTCTCCAACAACTCCTCCCATTGAGCCGCCCATGAACCTAAATTCAAATGCAGCAACTATTACAGGCATGGATTCTAACTTTCCTGAAGCTATTACAATTGCCTCATTTTCACCACTTGCTGCAATTGCATCTTTCACTCTATTGGTATAATTTTTTGTATCTTTAAATTTTAGAGGGTCTTTGGTAATTAAATCTGCAGCTATTTCTTTATAGGCTCCTCCATCCAAGAACATCTCTAGCCTTTTTCTAGCACCAATTCTTAAATGATGATCGCATTTTGGGCAGACAAATAAAGACTTTTCTAATTCTGGAGCATACAGAACAGATTCGCATGCTGGGCAGGAACTCCATAAGCCATCAGGAACTGTGCTCTTCGATTTAGAAGTACCAATGGTAGGTATTAATCTTGTTAACCAATTCATAATATTGCGTTTTTAAGCTCCCTTAAATACTTGCCTATTCTATCAAAATCTTTTGAGTCTGATTGCTTATCAATCATATCAACAATACTTGATCCTACAATAATACCATCAGAATATTCTGAAAGAAGTTTTGCATCCTCGTTTGATTTGATGCCAAAACCAGCAAGTGTTGGTATGTCTGAGTAAGATCTTATTTTTTGAATGTTTGTATTGATTTCTTTTACATCCAAATTAGATGACCCTGTTACCCCTCTAAGAGTGACATAGTAAATAAACCCAGAACCATTTTTTGCAATTTTTTCAATCCTTTCTTCTGAAGTTGTTGGAGAGATTAATGAAATTGAATCTATGTTCGGATTTGATATTCCGTAGCTAGAAATGCTTAATTCTCCAGGAATATCGACAACTAGAACTGCATCAACACCATGCTGATCTGAATTATCAATTAAGTTTTTATGATAACTGAAGGTGTTGAGATACCCCATCAAAATGATTGGTGTTGAGTTATCATTTTTCCTAAAGTCTTCTACTAACTTAATAATTTTTGGCAAAGAAATATTGTTTTTTAGTGCTCTGTCATGTGCTTTTTGAATGACTGGCCCCTCTGCAATAGGATCTGTGAAAGGAACACCAACCTCTATAATATCTACACCCGATTCTACGAATAAGTGCATTAAATTAAGAGTAGAGTCTAGATCAGGGTCGCCTGCTACAAGATAGGCAACTAATGCTTTCTCTTTGATTGATAAAAGGTGATCTAATTTTTTTCTTAATCTATTCAAAATTTTATTCCATCAATCTCTGCTACAGTATTTATATCTTTATCTCCTCTTCCGGAGACGTTAACAATAATATTTGATGATTCATCGAGTTCTTTTGAAAGTTGATCTAGATATGCAAATGCATGAGCTGTTTCCAAAGCAGGCATTATTCCTTCGAGCTTTGTGACAGTATGAAATGCATCAAGAGCTTCTTGGTCGTTGATAGCTACATATTCAGCTCTTCCAATATCTTTTAGCCATGAATGCTCAGGACCAACTCCTGGGTAATCCAATCCGGCAGATACAGATTTTGTGTCTTTTACTTGCCCAACTTCATCTTGCATTAAGTAACTTCGTGCTCCATGAAGGACTCCAGGGCTTCCATCATTTAATGGTGCCGCATGCTCACCAGTACTTACCCCGTTTCCACCAGCCTCAACGCCAATAAGTCTTGTTTCTTTCTTGTCTATGAATGGGTAAAAAGCTCCCATTGCATTTGAGCCACCGCCCACACAAGCAACTATTGCATCTGGCATTTTTCCAAACATAGCCTTCGATTGATCAATAAGCTCAAACCCAACTACAGAGTTAAAATCTCTTACTATCATAGGGTATGGATGAGGTCCTGTAACACTTCCAATAATGTAATAAGTATCATCAACATTAGTAACCCAGTCTCTCAAAGCCTCATTAAGTGCATCTTTTAAGGTTGCTGTGCCTGAGTCAACGGCATGTACCTGGGCCCCAAGTAATTTTATTCTATAAACATTAAGGGATTGCCGTTTTACATCTTCAGCGCCCATATATATATGGCATTCTAAGCCAAGCCGAGCAGCTACTGTTGCTGTTGCAACTCCATGCTGTCCAGCGCCTGTTTCAGCTATGATTCTTTTCTTACCCATATATTTAGCTAGGAGTATCTGTCCGACAGTATTATTAATTTTATGGGCTCCGGTATGGTTTAAGTCTTCTCTTTTTAACCAAATTTTCCCTGATTTATAATGCTTGGTTAGCCTATCTGCATAATATAAAGGTGATGGTCTTCCAACAAAATTTGATAAATCAGCATAGAATTCTTTTTTGAAATCCTCACTATCTTTTAGCTTAGAATAGGTATCTTCAAGTTCTTCAAGGGCATACATTAAAGTTTCTGGAACAAATTTTCCCCCATATTCTCCAAAAAAGCCGTCAATGTCTGGAAATTTTTGTTTAATGCTCATTTTTTATATTTTTTAAAATATCAATTATTAATTTTATATCTTTTTTGCCTACAGACGACTCAACGCCTGAATTTAAATCAATGCACCATGGCAATGTATCTATAGCATTATCGACATTTTCTATATTAATTCCACCGGAGAGTATAATTTTTTTTATTTGGTCATCATGATCTTTTATCAACGACCAATCAAAAGCTTCTCCGGTACCACCATAGAGTCCATCTTTATGATTTTCCAAGAGAATGGCTTCGGCTGATTGATAAGAGAGGGTTTCTGAAAACGAGCTTGAGCTCTTTACCCTAATTGCTTTCCAGTATTCTAAATTAAATGAATCACAGAAACTTTCAGGCTCTTCACCATGAAATTGAAGAATTGGATTATCGAAATATGAAGATGTTTCTAAAACATAATCTCTTGTGGGATTTACATAAACACAAACAGGTCTTGTATTTCCAAAATCAACACTTAAAAGATCTTGGGCTATTTGATTTGAAACATATCTAGGACTTTTTTTATAAAAAATAAAACCTATGAAGTCTAGCTCTAACTTTAATAACTGCTTAACCATTTCAGGATTTGATACGCCACAAACCTTAACTTTTATATTGCTCATATTTTTAGCTTATCCATAACACTATTTAAAGGTTCAGTTATTTTATAAAGATCATCATATTTAGGGCCAAGAAAAAAAAGACCTTTGGCTGAGAGTGTTCTTCCTGCAAAGTTTCTATCTTTAGCATTAATAATATCTTTGATGGTCATCTTGTTTTCATTTTTAGAAATATCTACCAAGGTACCCATAATAATTCTAACCATATTATGGAGAAAGGCATTTGCTGTAATATGCAAAACAATAAAATTATTAAATTTTTCTGCTTTAAAACTGGTTATATCTTTTATAGGATTTCTTGCAGAACAGCTTGAGGATCTAAATGAAGAAAAATCATGAGTTCCAAGAAGAGTTTTGCCCTCGCTCTTAAGAATTTCAAAGTCCAAAGGAGTTTTTTCCCAATGAGCATAATTATTAAAAAATAAAGGTTTCGATCTAGAATTATAAATTACATATCCATAAGTTCTATTTTTTGCCAAGAACCGTGAGTGAAATTCTTCTGGTACATCAATTACATCTTTAACTTGAATGGAGTTTGGTAAATTTGAATTAATACCATTTAACCAATCGCTCTCGCTTCTATCTATCTCAGTACTAAAATCAAAAACCTGAGAAAGTGCATGAACTCCTGCATCAGTTCTGCCAGCATAATTAATGGAGACTTTTTGTTTGGTTATTACCTCAATAGCATCTTCAATTTTTTCTTGAATAGTGATTGCATTAATTTGGCGTTGAAAACCTGAGAAATCTCCACCATCGTATTCAACGGTAAATGCTAACTTCACTTTGATTGAATTATAGAGATCAGCTCACTTGCTTTTTCTTTTGCTGCCTTGTTTTCCGATTTTTTTAACAGATTGAGGAGTATTATTTGAGCCTGATCAAGCTCTCCCATTTCAATATATGTTGAGGCAAGGTCTAGCTCCTGCTCATCTTTGTTATTTGTAATGCTCAGTCCTGAAGGCAATGCTTGAGTTTCTGGACCTGATGAAGGAGCTTCTTCAAAGTCATATACTACTGTTTTTCTTCTATTCTTGTTTAATTGAATGAAAATTAGGGCAAGCAGCACGCCACAAAGAACTGACACACCTGCAACAAATAGAAGGTCTATAAAATTAAATCCAGAGCTATTTTTTTCTTCTTCGGCAACAGAAATTTCAACTAAGTCGTCAATGGTTTGGTTATTAGTTTTAATAACTAAAGTTGAGGTGTTTTGTGAAATAATATCTTTAGGTGAACTTGAGAGTGGCTCTATTGATACTAAATCAATTTTTCCATCTTCATTATCTTTTACTAAATTAAGTTCATTTTCTTTATTAATTTTTGGTGCAGTCAAGGTTAATAATGACTTTGCTGGGGTTTTAAAGTCTAGGCTAAATGACTTATTCATCCTTAAAACAGCTGCTTTTGAATCAGATGAAGAGTTTCTAGACATCACTTCATAGCTAGGAACAATAATATCTATATCGTCTCTTACTAAATTTATGTTTTCGTTAATGAATGCTGATGGATTCCCTAAGTATATTGACCACATTATTTGATAAATAGATAAATCATTCGAGGATTTAGCAATATCTGTTGCAAGGCTCCACATGGTTTTAATATCACCAGCAGGTATAGTTTTTCCAGAAAAAGATGGATCTGCTAATTGCTTTTGTGCCACGGATTTAATATCTAGCGCTGGCCTCACCTCATCGTCATCAAGCACTTTTGATAAAGGGTTAATAGAATTAACTGTTGTGCTCTTTTTTCTTTCATCAAATGAGCTTCTGTTTATAGATGGAAGAAAAATAAAAATATCTTTTGCAAAATCATCTTTGATTTTAATCTTAAAGTTAAAATAATCAGAACTATAACTACTAGATACAGCAATTAGAAACTCATAAAACGTATCGTTATCTTTAAGAATAGTATATTCAATTTTTTCGGCATCAATAACCTCTTCAGACCTATACTCAAGAAGCTTTATATCTTTATCATTTAAGTTATTGTCTTTTATCTTTAACTCAATAACCCTTAGTCCTGTTTCGTTTGTACTTATTTTAGGAGAGGAGATTAGGCTATCTGCACTTATTGTTGAAACAACAAAAAATAGAGATGCTAGTAGGTATTTCATTTAATCTTATTTTTCCTTAATAAATTTTCTGCAATCTGGACGGCATTTAAAGCAGCACCCTTCCCATAAACATTGTCTGCAACAATCCATAAAGATACCCAAGTCTCTCCTTGAATAATCTGGCTCCTAATTCTACCAACATAAACATCTTCCGAATCGTTTGCCTGTTCTAGAGGCGTTGGGTAAACAAGATTACCAGGATCATCCATTACGCAAACACCACTGATTCCAGAAAGTGAATTTATAATGTCCTCTCTAGATGCATCATGCTCTAGTTTAAGAAATACTGCCTCAGAATGCCCATTTAGAACAGGTACACGAACACAAGTAGCTTGAACATCAATTTTTTCATCTAGTATTTTTTTGGTTTCCCAGACTAATTTCATCTCCTCTTTGGTGAAATTGTTATCCAGAAATACATCGCATTGAGGTAAAGCATTAAAGCCTATTTTTTTTGGATAAACTTTTGGTTCAGAATTTACATTCGCTATTTGTTCTTTTAATTCTTCTACAGCCTCTTTTCCAGTTCCAGAAACTGCCTGGTATGTAGCTATATTTAAGAAATGAATATTAAATTTATCATGAATGGGTTTTAAGGCCATTAATAGCTGAGATGTTGAGCAATTAGGATTGGCTATCAAGGTCGGTTCTTCAAAATTATCCAATATATCTCCATTAATCTCAGGTATGACAAGAGGAATTTCATCATGGTATCTAAACTCTGATGATAGATCTATTACATAACAACCCTTTTTCACATAGGATTCAGCATGCTTTTTGGCCACAGAGGATCCAGCTGCAAAAATAGTTAAATTTGCATTTGATGCATCAAAAGAATCAACATCGCCAATGGCATAGTCATTGCCCTGAAGAGTTACAACTTCACCGACTGAGGATTTACCCAATGGATAAAAGTTATTTACAAGAAAATTCTTTCTTTCAAGTAGCTGAATAATTTTTTGGCCGACTACGCCTGAGGCTCCAACCAAAGCAAGATTTAATACTTTATCCATTTTTCATTATCTCTATTAATTTTGATGAAACATCTGATGTATTAATAAATTTATCAGATGTGCTTATATCTTTAGTTCTATTTCCATTTTCAACAAATACCTTTATAGCGTTTTCTATTTTATCAGCCAAATCTGGCTGACTGAGAGAATACCTTAATGCCATAGCTAAAGAAGCAATCATAGCAATAGGGTTTGCAATATTCTGGCCAGCTATATCAGGGGCACTGCCATGACAGGGTTCATACATCCCTTGAGATGAACTATTTAAGGACGCTGAAGGTAGCATTCCAATAGACCCTGATAAAGTTGCAGCAATATCAGAAAGAATATCTCCAAAAAGATTGCTTGATACAATGACATCATATTGATTGGGGTTAAGTACTAGCTGCATTGCAGTATTGTCAGCTAACTGATGGGATAACTCTACATCAGGATAGTCTTTGGACATATCTGTAACTATTTCTCTCCAAAATTTTGAGACCTCTAGAACATTAGCCTTTTCAACTGAGCAAAGCTTACCTTTTCTCTTTCTTGCAGACTCGAAACCAATTTTTGCAATACGCCTTATCTCATTCTCATTATAAATCATGGTATTAAATGCATAATTTGGGGTTTCATCCTTAACTATTGCCCTTGGCTCACCAAAATAAACTCCACCGGTTAGTTCTCTTACTATAAGTATATCTAGCCCCTCAATAATATTATTTTTAATAGGGGATGCCGAAGCTAGCTCGTTAAATAGAAATGCTGGCCTAAGGTTTGCAAAAAGTTCGAGCTCCTTTCTAAGAGTAAGTAAGGCTTGCTCTGGTCTATCATTCCAGCTTAGATCTTCCCACTTTGGCCCTCCAACAGCACCAAATAAAATAGCATCTGAATCTTTAGCACAATTTAAAACATCATCAGGTATCGGTGATCCATGAAGATCATAGGCAGTCCCGCCAACGTCCATTGTCTTAATTTCAAAATCTAGAGAATATTCTTCAATAAGGTAATCTAAAATTTCATTTGAAGATTTAGTCACCTCTTGGCCAATTCCGTCCCCTGGTAGAATGAGTATTTTTTTAGTCATTTTTGTATATCCATGGTTTTTCTATCATCCGCTTTTCTTCATAAGCAGATATAGCTTCTTTATTCCGAAGTGTGATATCAACATCATCTAGGCCAAAAATAATTCTTTCAAGTAGATTATTATCTACTTCAAAAGCTATCTCACTATCGTTATATTTTAAAAGTTTTTTTTCTAGAAAAATTTCAATGTTTGATGATGAGCTTTCGAATGCTTGGAATAAATTTTCTACGTCATTTTTTGATAAAGTTATTGGTAAAACTCCATTCTTGAAACAGTTATTATAAAAAATATCTCCAAACGAAGATGCTATGACTGCTCTTATTCCAAAGTCCCGAAGTGCCCATACTGCATGCTCTCTAGATGAGCCGCAGCCAAAGTTGTCTCTCGTTAAAAGAACAGACGCACTGTCATAAGGTGAGTTGTTGAGAATAAATTCTTTATTTTTTTCTCTTTCCTTTGAAGAAATACCCAGCTTACCTTTATCCAAGTACCTCCACCCGTCAAAAAGATAATCTTCATAACCAAATTTTTTAATAGATTTAAGATACTCTGTAGGAATTATTTGATCAGTATCTATGTTATCTCTATCAATGGTTGCAACAACTCCATTAATTAATTTTGGATTGATTTGTTTCATGACAAATCACCAACCTTTCCATGTATAGCAACGTGGGCTGCCATGGCTGGGCTCATTAAGTGGGTTCGACCCATATTACCTTGCCTGCCTTCAAAATTTCTATTAGATGTAGATGCGCATCTTTCATAAGGTTTTAGCTGATCTGGATTCATGCCAAGACACATTGAACACCCGGGATCTTTCCATATAAAACCAGCTGCAGTAAAAATTTTATCCAAGCCTTCAGACTCAGCCTCGGACTTAACTGCGCCAGAGCCAGGAACAACAATAGCTTCAATAATATCGTTACTTACTGTCTTGCCTGATATAACATTCGCTGCTTCTCTTAAATCCTCAATTCTTGAATTAGTACATGAACCAATAAAAACCTTATCAAATTTAAGATCAGACAACTTTTGATTGTCCTCAACACCCATATACTTTTTAGCAAGCTCAATATTTTTACTATTTTTTGATGGGGTCTTTGATGAGGGTATTATTTCATCAAAATCTATAACCATTTCAGGAGAGGTACCCCATGTTATTTGAGGTTTTATATCCGACACATCTATTTTTACTTTTTTACCATAAACCGCATCTTCATCTGACTTAAGTGTTTTCCAATAATCAACAGCTTCAGCCAACATATCTTTATCTAAAAAAGAATGTTCTCTAACGTAGCTAAATGTAGTTTCATCAGGAGCAACTAATCCAACTTTTGCTCCAGCTTCAATAGCCATATTGCAAATAGTCATTCTTGCTTCCATAGAAATTGAATCAATGTATGAACCAGTAAATTCTATTGCATGGCCATTACCGCCAGCAGTTCCAATTTTTTTAATCATAAACAGGACTATATCTTTAGAAGAAACGCCAGCGTTTGGCTTCCCATCAAATATAACCTGCATGTTCTTTAATTTTGAAATTTTTAATGTTTGAGTAGCCAACACATGTTCGACTTCTGAGGTTCCAATACCCATTGCAAGACACCCGAAAGCACCATGTGTTGATGTATGTGAATCTCCACACACAATTGTCATTCCTGGAATTGTATAGCCTAGCTCTGGTCCAATAACATGAACAATACCTTGATTTGAAGACTTTATATCAAACTGCTTGATACCAAATTTATTGCAATTCTTATCTAGCTCTACGACTTGTATTTTTGATATCTCATCGAGAATATTATCTGTATTAAAAGAATCGCCCCTTGAAGTGGGTACATTATGATCTGGAGTTGCAATATTTGCACCTAGTCTCCAGGGCACTAAGTTCTTTTGATCTAAACCTTCAAAAGCTTGAGGTGATGTAACTTCATGAAGGAAATGCCTATCTATATATATTAGAGATTCACCTGAATCTAATTCGCAAATATGATGTTCTTCCCAAAGTTTGTCGTATAAGGTCTTAGGCATATCATTCAACAAAAGGGAGGTCTTGAGTAATTTCGCCACATTGCGCTCTATTTCTAAGAAGATGATCAACAATAACTAGGTTTACCATAGCCTCAGCAATTGGCACGGCTCTAATTCCTACACAAGGATCGTGTCTTCCAGATACTTTGATGTCAACCTCATTCCCTTTTGCATCAAGCGTTTTGCCCGAGGCCTTAATGCTTGAAGTTGGTTTTATGAGGAAATCTAAATTGATCTCATCCCCATTAGATATACCTCCAAGAATACCACCAGCATTATTTGTAGAGAATCCTGTTTTTCGAATCTCATCTCTAATCTCTGAGCCCTTAAGGGATAAGATATCTTCTGCGTTTCCAATAGAAACAGACTTTACAGCATTGATGCTCATAATAGCCTTGGCCAAATCTGCATCAAGTTTATCAAACACAGGTTCTCCTAATCCTATTGGGCAATTTTTAACACTAACGCCAAGTTTAGCTCCAACAGAATTTCCTTCAGAAATTAATTCTGAAAACATTTCATTTAAATCATCTAGCTTTGTTTCATCTGCAAAAAAATACTTATTTGTTTTTGGAGAATCTAAGTTGATCTTATCAGCTTTAATATTGCCTATTTGACTTACGTAACCCCTTGTTACTACTCCTATATTTTCTAAGTATTTTTTAGCAACAGCACCAGCAGCAACTCGCATTGCAGTCTCTCGAGCACTTGATCTTCCTCCACCTCTATAATCTCTATGTCCATACTTCGCATGGTATGTAATATCAGCATGATTAGGTCTAAAAGTATCCTTTATATTTGAGTAGTCCTGAGACCTTTGATCTTTATTGTAAATGATAAGCCCTATAGGCGTGCCAAGGGTCTTTCCCTCAAATACACCTGAAAGTATTTGCACAGTATCATCTTCTTTTCTTTGAGTTGTTACGTCTGATTGACCAGGCTTTCTTCTATCAAGCTCTTCTTGAATATCTGCTTCGCAAAGCTCTATTTGAGGCGGGCACCCGTCAATAATACAGCCAAGCGCTGTACCATGGCTTTCTCCAAAGGTCGTAACTTTAAAAATTTTTCCGAAAGAATTCCCTGACATGACAAAATTATAGTCTAAAAATGCGATTCTTATATATTGTAAGGGGTTTTAAGATTTATTAGAACTGATTTTAAGATAATGAAAGCATTTGTTGAAAGTCTATAACGCTCATGTTTTCTAATTTATTTTGATTGACGCATGAATTGTAAATATCGTCAGCTTTTTCTTTATTAAATGTTAATTCAAGATTCTTTTTGAATTTCTTTTCAAGAACAGGAATGCCTTCCTCTCTTCTTCTTTTATGGCCAATTGGATATTCTACTTCGATTGCTTCCGTTGAAGAGCCATCAGTAAAATGGATTTGTATTTTATTAGCAATCGATCTTTTATCTGCTTCATGGTATTCCGCTGAGTACCTCTTGTCTTCGCTAATAACCATTTTTGATCTTAGCTCATCAATTCTTGAATCCGCTGCAACGTCATCCTCATAATCTTCTGCAACTAAATCACCTTTCAGTAGACCAATAGCCACCATATATTGCAAACAATGATCTCTATCAGCAGGATTATTAAGGTCACCAACTTTTGAAATGATTCTAATCGCTGATTCGTGTGTTGTGATATTTACTGTTTCTATTTCCTCAAGCCTGTCTATTATTTCTGGATGAAGTTTTACTGCAGCTTCTACAGCAGTTTGTGCATGGAACTCAGCTGGAAAGCTGATTTTAAATAAAACATTCTCCATGACATAACTATCTAGCTTCTGATGTAATGTGAGTTGTTTTTTATTAAAAGATATATCTTCAAAACCCCAAGTTGGCGCAGATAGTACGCCTGGGTAACCCATTTCTCCTTGCATTACTATCATTGCTAGTCTAACGGCTCTACTAGTTGCGTCTCCTGCAGCCCAACTTTTTCTAGAACCTGCATTTGGAGCATGCCTGTATGTTCTCAAGCTTTGCCCATCAACCCAAGCATGAGAAATAGCATCTTTTATTTGATTAAGATTACCTCCTAATAACTTTGTAGCTATAGCTGTTGAGGCTACTTTTACTAAGACTACGTGATCAAGACCTACTCTATTAAAACTGTTTTTAAGTGCAAGGATTCCTTGGATTTCATGAGCTATTATCATGCAATGTAAAACATCCCTAACAAGAAGAGGTTCGTTACCTTCTTCAACTCTTTTTTGCGAAACATAGTCAGATACAGATAAAATCGCGCCTAAATTATCAGAAGGATGACCCCATTCTGCAGCTAACCAAGTGTCGTTAAAATCTAACCACCTAATAGAGCAACCTATATCAAACGCGCCTTTTACAGGATCAAGTTTGTAGTTCGTGCCAGGCACTCTCACTCCGAAAGGAACTGAGGTGCCCTCTACAACTGGACCTAACATTTTTGTGCAAGCAGGAAATTGAAGGGCAAGGAGACCACAACCAATGGTATCAATAAGGCAATTTTTTGCAGTTTCTAGAGCTAATTCGGATTCAACTTCATAATTGAAAACATACTCAGCTATATCTGAAATTAATCTGTCGTAGTCAGGTCTGACATTAAGATCTACATTTGATGACATATTTTTATGATCTATCTTTAATATCAACCCATTCAGAGTGCTCAACGCCAATGTAATCTGCACTTGGTCTAATGATTCTATTGTTTGCTCTTTGCTCCATGCAATGAGCAGTCCATCCCGAAACTCGGGACATTACAAATATCGGGGTAAATAACTTTGTTGGTATGCCCATATAGAAATATGCTGGTGCGTGGAAAAAATCAGCATTAGCAAACATTTTTTTCTCGTCGGCCATTACCTTTTCAACTTCTTCTGCTACTTGATACAAGGAATCATTAGGAGCTAGCTTGGAGAGCTCCTCAGCAAACTCTTTGATTACAGCATTTCTTGGATCTCTAATTGAGTAAACTGCATGTCCAAAGCCCATTATTTTTTCTTTTCTTTCAAGCATTGATAGGATGTTCTCATTAGCTTCTTCTCTAGAAGTCCAATTCTCAATTAATTCCATAGCTTTTTCATTAGCGCCCCCATGAAGAGGCCCTCTTAATGAACCAATTGCAGCAACTACACACGAATGAATATCTGACATTGTTGATGCGCAGACTCTTGAAGTAAAAGTAGATGCGTTAAATTCATGTTCAGCATACAAAACTAATGAAACATCCATGACCCTTCTATGCAAATCAGATGGTGTTTTGCCATGGAGGATATGAAGAAAATGACCTGCCATACTATCTTCATCATTAACTAAATCTATATCTAAACCCTCATGAGAAAATTTATACCAATAAGTAACAATTGATGGCATGGTTGCTATCATTCTGTTAATTGAATTAAGCTGGTTTGAGAAATCGCCCTCAGGCTCTAAATTTCCTAACATTGACGTTCCAGTCCTCATTACGTCCATCGGATGTGCATCTGCTGGTATTTTTTTCAATACGTCTTTCAAATCTTGAGGAAGATCTCTTTGGCCTTTTAGTAAGTTTTTGTAGGAATTAAGCTCATCTTGATTAGGTAATTTGTTGTAAAGAAGAAGGTATGCGACTTCTTCAAATGTCGCCTTTTCAGCCAATGTTTCAATTTTATGACCTCTATATGCAAGTCCTTCAATCTGCCCAACTGTTGATAATGATGTTTCGCCAGCAACCTGGCCTCTTAGACCAGCCCCTTCAAGTTTTTTTACCATTTCTTTCGTCCTCTAGTTTGTTTTGTTGAAAAAAAGCTCATCCAGCTTATTTTCATATTCATGATAATTAAGTCTTTCATATAGCTCATTTCGGGTCTGCATTATATCTAACAGAGGCTCTTGTGTCCCGTCTTTGGCTAGTGAAATGTAAACTTTTTCCGCAATTTGACTCATTGCTCTAAAAGCAGACAAGGGGAAAAGAACCATATCAACCCCAACAGAGCTTAGCTCTTTAGCTGTAAATAAAGGAGTTTTTCCAAACTCAGTAATATTAGCTAAAACTGGTGCTGAGATAGACTCTTTAAGAACTTTATAATCATCGAGACTCGAAACTGCTTCAAGAAATATGCCATCTGCACCCTGCTCGATATAACTTTCTGCCCTCTCTATCGCACCGCTTATACCCTCGCTAGCAAATGAATCAGTCCTAGCCATTATAAAAAATGATTCATCTGTTCGCCCATCAACAGCCGCCTTTATTCTATCTTCCATTTCGGCTGGTGATACAAGTGATTTATTTGGTCTATGTCCGCATCTTTTTTGCGAAATTTGATCTTCTATATGCACTGCTGCTACGCCAGCTTGGATCATCTCTTTAATTGTTCTTGATATATTAAATGCTCCACCCCAACCGGTATCAATATCTACGAGTAATGGTAGAGAAGAAGCATTTGTAATTCGCTTTGCGTCAATAAGAACATCCTCCAGCGAGGTAATGCCTAAATCTGGGATCCCGTAGGATGCTGCAGCGACTCCTCCGCCTGAAAGGTATAGTGCTTGGTGTCCTGATTTTTCAGCTAAAATAGCTGAGTAAGCATTTATAGCTCCAGGAATTACAAGAGGACTATTCTCTTTAAGAGCATTTCTAAATTTTGCGCCTGATGACATGGTCAAAAATTATAAAGCACAAACATGCTAATTCCCAAATGATAATTTAAGAGTAAAATTTGATACCTCTAATTATCCTGTCTCTATTATTCTCTTTTCGCCATTTATTAGTATCTCGAAGGCTGTAGACACAACCACAATATTCTTGTTGGTAAAATTCTTCTTTTTTTGATATTTCAATCATTCTGGATGAGCCGCCCTTTTTTCTCCAGTTAAAATCCCAGTACATCACATTGTCGTATCTTTTGGCAGACCTATGACCAGAATCGTTGATTTGATCCATATTTTTCCATCGCGATATACCTAGAGTAGTAGCATAAACTTTGTAATTATTTTCTTGAGCATATAGTGCAGATCTTTCAAATCGCATATCAAAACATTCAGTGCATCTTTTACCTCTTTCTGGCTCGTCCTCAAGTCCCTTTACCCTTTCGAACCAATTATCCTTATCATAATCAGCATCAATAAAACCAAAACCAAGCTTGTCACAAAATCTTTTATTTTCATCCTTTCTTATTTCATATTCTTCCTTTGGATGAATGTTTGGATTATAAAAATAAACAGTTGTGTCAATTTTTGAAGCAGCAACCGCTTCCATAATCTCACCAGCGCAAGGAGCACAACAACTGTGAAGCAGTAATTTTGCATCTTTAATTGGGAGCTCTAGCTCTGGTCTTTCGTAATTATTGTGTTTTAAATGTTCGCTCATTTTACAAAAATTGAGTTTTCTATAAATGCATTTTCTAAATCATTATAGTTGTCGAATGCTTCAATATGAGGTTGGGAAGATGAGATTTTTTCTGGTGAGTTTATAAAAAACCCTTTCTCTGCAACATCAAACATTTGGATATCATTATATGAATCTCCAGCAGCAAAACATCTATATCCCATAGATTGAAAGCCCAAGATAGCTTGTTTTTTTGCCGTTTCATGTCTTAAATTATATGCTGATATGCTTCCATCATTTTGAACCTCCAAGTTGTGACAAAGCAATAATGGAAAGCCTAATTTCTTCATTAAAGGCTGAGCAATTTCATGAAAAGTATCTGACAGAATAACAACTTGAAAGTTTGATCTTACTTTTTCTATAAATTCTTCAGCTCCTGGGAGAAGATCTAATTGATTCGCAGCACTTTGAATATCAGATAGTTTTACTCCATGATTTCTCATAACATTTAGTCGAAAATCCATAAGCTCTGCATAGCTGGGAATATCTCGAGTTGTTTTATTAAAATCTTCAATGCCCGTATTCAAAGCAACCTGCTCCCAAATTTCAGGGGTTAAAGTTCCCTCCATATCAAAACAAACTATTTCCATTTCCTATCCTTTATTTTTAATACCGTATGGTACATGCCCAGATGTTAATTCTCTAGAGGCCTCTATAATATTATTCTTTTGGTCATCAAAAAATATATCTGCATCAAAGGATTTTAAAAAATCTCTTTTTGGCATGCCACCCAAAAAAAGCGACTCGTCTATTCTTACACCCCACTCTCTCAATGTCTTTATGACTCTCTTATCTGACGGTGCGGATCTAGCTGTAACAAGAGCTGTGCGAATGGGACAGTTATCTTGATCAAAATCATTTTGGATCTTATTCAGCTCTAAAAGAAAGTTTTTAAAAGGACCAGCTTTTAATGGGCTTTTGGCATTTTTTTCATTATCTATAAAAGCATCTAAACCTTTTTCATGATAGATTCTTTCTGATTCATCCGAAAAGATAACTGCATCTCCATCAAATGCTATTCGCAATTGTTCTTTAGTTGAATCACTATTTCTAGATTTAGAATTAGAAGAGATAATGGTTGCAGCGGCAACTTCTGAATCTATAGCTAATTTAACATCCTCGATACTGCTTGAGAGAAACAAATGAACTCCAAAATCCTTTACATACCTATGAGGACTTTCGCCACCACAAAAAGCTGCTCTACTAATATCTAAATTATGCTCTTCAATCGAATTTCTTATTCGCAATCCTGTATCAGAAGAATTTCTAGATAAAAGTATTACTTCAATTCTTTTTTCACCATCATAGAATTTATTTAAATTTAATATTTTCTTTACAAGAGGAAAAGCCTCTCCTGGCTCAAGAATATTTTCTTCATTTTCTATTTGGTATTGTTTATATGACTCAACTCCACTTTTTTTATAGATATCATGGCTAGCGTCTAAATCAAATAAAGCCCTTGATGAGATTCCTATAATTAGTTTAGATTTGCTCTTGCTCATAATTCTTGAAAAAAATAATCATATTTATTATACTGTATATATATTCAGTATAATAAATATGATTATGAAAGATATTACACCTCAACAAAATAAAGTACTTAATTGTATTAAAGTTTACATTAAAGAAACAGGTTTTCCTCCAACTAGGTCAGATATATGTAAAGAGATGGGATTTAGGTCACCTAACTCAGCTGAAACCCACTTAAGAGCGCTTGAGAAGAAAGGTTTTATATCAATTGCAAGTGGCGCATCTAGAGGGATTTTAGTAATAGATGAGGAAAAAGGATTTTATGAAGAAACTGCAGAGACTGATAGCTACCCTATAATTGGTCTCGTTGCCGCAGGCTCACCAACGCTCGCATCTGAGAATATTGAAAAACAAGTGCCTTGCCCACCTAATTTCTTTGGGTCTTCATTTGATTATTTTTTAAGAGTTAAAGGTCTGAGTATGAAAGATGCTGGCATTATGGAAGATGATCTTATAGCCGTTCAAAAAACACATGATGTGAAGAATGGAGACATAGTGGTTGCTAGAATTGATGATGAAGTCACCGTAAAATATTTTACAAAGCCTTCCAGCGATAAAATAGTTTTAGAGCCTGCGAATGATGATTTCAGTGATATTGAGGTTGACCTTAGATCTGAAGAGTTCTTTCTGGAAGGTAAATATATAGGCCTAATAAGAGAAAATTAGAAGCTTTAATGAAGAATAACGGGCTTCTTTTTATTTGTTTCTTTTGCATTTTCTAAAAAATCGTCAAAGTCGCCAACATTCATGCTTACAGACTCAATACCCGCTTTAATCATCTCTTTAGCAACAGACAATTCCTGACCTTGCAAAAAATCTTTTGATTCACCAGAAAATTCAATTTTTACAATAGGGTTAGAAGGATCATCAGATCTTCTAAGCACGATGGTGCCATCAGGTAATTGCGCAAGTTCAAGATAGTTTGACATATTTTCTCCGTGTTAAATTAGCTTAACATTCATGATGAATTTTTCTAAAGGAAGATATCCATTCACTATACTTATTTAATATTAAAATAAATTTTTTCAAGGTGTTCTTGTTCGATGAAACAATTAAATCTGCATTTGGTGGATCAATTTCTTTTGCAAATATATCTTTAAACTCCTCAATAAGGCCATCTGGTTTTAGCTCTTTGGATATTAGCGCAATGTTATTTTGATGATTAGAAATATTTTTTAGCTTAATGTATGTATTCATATCCATAAAACCATTTATATTAATATTTTGAAGGGTATAAATTTCATTTGCAAAAGCATCCAAGCTTTTTTCTAATGCCATGCAAAAGAATAACCTTAGATTATTATCATCTGATGAATCATCAAATTTAATCTTTTGTAATGTTTCTATAGATAGGTCAAGGTATTGATTAACTGATTCAGTATATTCCACTAATCTTTCAATCTTTGGTTCCAGCCGTCATTCGAATAAACAGCAGTCCACTTAGTTTTCTTTCCGTCTTTTTCAGAAGCGAGATAATGAATATCTTCAGCTTTGTTGTACCTGACTACATATGGATTCCCTTTTTTGTCATGGGTTGGTGCTGAAGCTAGGTAAGCATGTTTCTCTTTATCTTCTAAAAACCTACATGCCTCATTTAACTCATTTAATAAGGTATTGATTTCAGAAACTTTAGGGGCTCTTGTTTCTCTATTTTTAGGAAATTTACTTGCAGCTAAAAATAATCCTTTCATACTATCGCGCAATAAATAATGATCTTCGCACTTAAGACATTTTAAATCTGGCAGAGGTATTGGCTCCATCATTAAGGGTTTAGGTTCCCCGTTTCTCTGAAGCTGCCTAGTCGTTCCACAATTGTCATTAAGGCATCCAAAGTACTTTCCAAATCGGCCTGTCTTTAATTGCATCTCTGAGCCGCACTTGTGGCACTCTATAACGGGGCCATCGTAACCTTTAATCTTGAATTGGCCTTCTTCAATCTCATAACCATTACAATCTGGATTTTTACCACATATATGAAGTTTTCTATCTTCATCAATAAGGAAGTTGTCCATGCTGGTTGAGCATATGGAGCATCTTCTTTTAATCATTAAATTAGAAGCTTCGTCAGCATCATCTACACTTACAGCCTCATCTCCAGAAATTAAATTAAGTGTTGTTTTGCATTTATCATCGCCTTCATTGTTATAGCCTGAGCAACCTAGAAATACTCCATTACTTGAGTTTCTAATAACCATAGTGCTTGAAGAGCAGTCTGGACATGTAATATCTGTTTCTACTGGGAGATTAGATTTCATACCACCGTCATCTGACGAGGCAAGAACAAGATCATTTTGAAAAGCACTGTAAAAATCGTTTAAAACACTTTTCCACTCAAGATTACCATCTGCAACTTTATCTAATGAATTTTCAAGGTTAGCAGTAAAATCATAATCCATAATGTCTGTAAAACTATCTAGTAGTCTTTCAGCAACAATATGACCAATTTTTTTTACAAAAAATCTCCTATTTTCTATTTCAACATACCCTCTATCTTGAATAGTAGATATTATTGACGCATATGTCGAAGGCCTTCCAATACCTTTTTTTTCTAGCTCTTTTACCAAAGCTGCTTCTGAAAATCTTGCTGGTGGTTTAGTGAATTTTTGATCAAGATTAACCTTATCAAGACCTAAAATATCCCCCTCTTGTATAGCTGGAAGAATATCATCTTCTGAATCTTTACTTGCAGCATTTGAAACTTTTGTATATCCATCAAAAACTACCTCTCTGCCTTTCGCAGTAAAGGTATAATTGTCTAAATCAATTTTTGCAGAAGTTGATAAATACTGTGCATCTGGTAACTGAGAGGCAATATATTGCTGCCATATAAGACTGTAAAGCCTTTTCTCTTCTTCAGAAACATTAATCAATTGATTTGATTCCATAAAGGCATTTGTTGGTCTTATGGCTTCGTGAGCCTCTTGAGCATTCTCAGTGCTTGAATATATTCTTGGTGCGTTAGTTAAGTACTTTTCGCCAAGATTTTCACTGACATAGTTCCTTGCGTCTTGAATAGATTCTTTGCTTAAACTTGGAGCATCAGTTCTCATGTAAGTTATGTGTCCTGCCTCATACAGTTTTTGAGCAACTCGCATTGTTCTTTTAACATTAAAGCTTAATTTTGTGCTTGCTGCCTGTTGAAGTGTTGATGTTATAAACGGTGGCTTCGGCTTTACTGATACAGGTTTTTTTACAACACTAGATATTTTAAGTGGTGAATTTTTAATAAGATTAACAATTTCTTTTGCTTCTTTTTCAGGAAGTAATGGATCGGATTTTCTTCTAAGCAATGCAAAGTTAATATTGTTATTTATTTTATCAATAGCATTTAGTGATATCTCCCAAAACTCTTCTGGGACAAACTTCTGAATGAGCCTTTCTCTTTCAACAAGAACCCTCAAAGCAACAGATTGCACTCTTCCTGCAGATAAGCCTCTAGCAATTTTCTTCCACAATAATGGGGAAAGTTCAAAGCCGACAACCCTATCAAGAAATCTTCTAGCCTGTTGTGCTTTAACTAAATCTAAATCAATATCTTTAGGATCAGAAAAGGAATCGATAATTGCATCTTTTGTTATTTGATTAAACCTAACTCTAGAGAATTCATATTTATTTGGGCCTAGAGCTTCTTTAAGATGCCATGCAATAGCCTCACCCTCTCTATCTAAGTCTGTTGCAAGATAAATATGATCGACGCCCTTGGCAGCTTTTCTTAAATCTTTTATAACCTTTTCTTTATCTGGGATAATTTGATAGTCCGCTTTCCACCCGTTGTCTGGATCAACACCCATTCTTCGCACAAGCCTTGCTCTATCGTTTTTAGCTTTTAATTTTATCTTCTGTGCGGGTGATATATCTTTTGGTAACGTTAACCTTTTTGCAGGTGATTTAGATTTACCCTTAGGCAAGTCTCTGATATGCCCTACGCTAGATTTGACTACATAATCTTTTCCCAGATATTTGGAAATTGTTTTTGCCTTTGCTGGCGACTCAACTATTACTAACGAACTAGGCATATTATAAAAACTTATTTAAAAAATTTAATTTAACACTCTAATTTTTTAATGACATTAGGCACTTCATCTAATACTTCAATACCACCTTTTTCATTCCACAAAAATAAAACATGTGTGGAAGAAAAAATGATTTCAGACACCTCGTTTGGAAGTTTAGATAACACTTTTCTAATACCATCGTAGTCATCAGAATACTTTAACTTGAGTGGAGAATACAAAATTAATTCGTCTTTGTCTCTAATAAAGTGTGCTTCTTTTAGATTTGCTGTATTTCTAAACTGATAAACCATTAGTGAAAAATCTTTAGATTTGAAATTAAAATTAGAGATTTTTAGTGCAGTTATCTTAAAACCTTTTTTCATTGCATCTAATCTTAGTTTGGAGATAATCCTGGTATTCTTTGAGGGCATTGCCAAGCTTACTGAACCAAAAAGAAAAAGAATTACCAGAATAATTACTAAAGCTTGCATAAATAATTACTCAAGTATCTCATTAATAATTGAAGGTCCTTTTATAATAAATCCAGTATAGATTTGAATTAAATTAGCTCCAGAATTTAATTTATTATCGAAGTCATTTTTGGTCATAACCCCACCAACTCCAATTAATGGCACTTTCTCATCAATAGATCTAATGCATCTAATAGCTTCATTGGACTTTGCTAATAATGGAGCACCTGAAAGGCCACCTTTAAAGCTGTGATAATGAGAGTTCTTAAGAAGCTTCTTATCAATAGTTGTATTTGTTGCAATTAATCCGGAAAAATTAAATTTCTTAATCTCTTCAACTATTCTTTCAATAGTCTTATTGGATTCATCTGGAGATACTTTTAGAAAAATAGGCTTAGTATTATTAAGGTCTGAAGAAAGCGAGGCAATTTGTCTAAGTAGGTCTGATAAATTATCTTCATTGTGCAGGTCTCTTAAACTGGGAGTATTTGGAGATGAAATGTTAATTACTATGTAGTCTGCAAGCTTATAGACTTTCTTAAAACAAAGAAGGTAATCATCAATTCTTTTCTGATCTTCAGAGCTTTTGTTTGCACCAATATTTACGCCAATAACGCCATCATAATTAATATTTTTTAAATTTTTTACAAGGTGATCTACTCCTTTATTATTGAATCCCATTCTGTTCACGATAGCCCTCTCATCGAAAATTCTGAAAAGCCTAGGCTTGTCATTCCCGGGTTGAGCCAAGGGCGTGACTGTTCCAACCTCTAGAAACCCAAAACCAAGTGCGCCTAGTGAATCAATGTAGTCTCCATTTTTATCGAGCCCAGCAGCTGTTCCTAGTTTATTTTTGAAATTCATACCTAATAATTGAAATTCATTATTTTTAGGTTTTTTTATAAATAAATTTAATATTTTTAACTTATGGAGAAATTTTAACCCACCAAGTGCAAGAGAATGAGCAAGTTCTTCTGGAAGGTTTTTTAGTAGTAATAAAGCTAACTTCAAAGTTTGTCTGTGATAGTTTTCTTGATCTTATCAGATAAACCAGGCTCTTTCATTGCCACAGCAATTGTTGCCTCAAGATAACCTTCTTTGCTTCCACAATCATACTTATCCCCTTCAAAAATTTTAGCCTGAACATTTTCTGTTTGAATCAACAACTTAATGGCATCAGTAATTTGAATTTCCCCTGAACCATCTGCTTCTACTTGTTTTAAGTAATTAAATATTGATGGGTTAAAAATATACCTTCCTGCAACTGCTATATCTGATGGGGCGTCTGCGGCATTAGGCTTTTCAACAATATCACTAATTGTGACTGTATTAGATTCATCTAATTTATTGTTTCCTTGATCAATAACTCCATATTTATGGATATTTTCTTTATCGATCTTATTTACTGCAATAACTGACTGAAGATTTTTTGAGTAGGAATCAAGTATTTGTTGAAGACATGTTGGTGTTGATAAGAACAGATCATCTGGTAATAAGACAGAGAAGGCATCATCGCCAACTGCATTTTCAGCAAGCAAGATAGCATGGCCAAGCCCTTTTTGTTTAGCTTGATCAATATAAGTGAACTTTATATTTTTAAATATTTCAGGTTTAATTTTTTTAAGTAAATCAAGTTTTCCACTGTCTTTAAGCCTCTTCTCTAGCTCTGGAGCTTCAGAAAAATGTTTTTTAATTGAAGGTTTTGTGTGACTTGTAATAAAAATTATTTCCTCTGCGCCAGCTGAGATTGCTTCTTCAACAGCATACTCAATTAGTGGCTTATCTATAATTGTAAGCATTTCTTTGGGAATGGCTTTAGTGGCTGGAAGAAACCTTGTTCCAAACCCTGCAACTGGCAGAACAGCTTTTTTTATTCTTATCATTGTAATAATGTGGTTTTTTTAAACATAATTAATATCATACCAAATAATATACCGGAGGCTAATCCTCCCAAATGAGCAAAATTAGCAATTTCACCAAAACCAAATAGCTTAAGAATTCCCATGAAACCCATTACAAGCCAAGCAAGCATAAATATATACATGGAAGGTGGCAGCCCATACTTAATTTTTTGCTGTTGAAATTCAACTATCATTGCATACCCAAATAACCCATAAACACAACCCGATAAACCTCCAAATAAATGGGCTCCTTGATCAAGATACTGAGAATAATTTCCCACAACAGCAGAAACTAGCATCAATAAAGCAAAAACTAACTTTCCATCTTTGAGCTCAATCTGTTGGCCAAGCACATATACCCATAAGCAATTAAATACCAAGTGTGTAAACGAAAAATGTATGAATATTGGTGTGATAAGCCTCCACCACTCATTACCTATAATATATGTATCACTAAAGGAACTAAATATAAGGTATTTTGAATAAGCACCAGTTAATTCAGCTTTTAGAAATAATAGTGGCTCTATAAATGTCATCATCGGAGCAATAAGATAAAGACAAGTGACAGCCACTGATAATAATATAAAACCTAAATGTAATTTAATATTTTTCAATTATTATCTAGGGTTAGAAATATCTAAACTCCATCCAAGCTTCTCTCTGCATGCTTCAAAGAAATCATTATTATGTAAATGTATTAATTTGAGTGGTTTATGTATCTTAGAAATTTGTATATCACTCAAATATGAAACATTAATATCCTCTTGACCGTCTGCGCATATTTTACCTTGTTTTGAAGAACCTTCTAAAATATTTACACTCAATAATTCGTTAGATGAGATCACAAATGGTCTAGAGGATAGACTTTGTGACAGCATCGGGAGAACTGTCCAAACATCTAAATTTGGATGAATGATTGGGCCTCCAGCTGACAAAGCATATGCAGTTGATCCAGTTGTAGTAGATATAATTAGCCCATCAGATCTTTTTTCATAAACAATTTTGTTATTAATATTTAGTTTATATCTCATTAACTGTGTGTATGAACCAGAATGAATAACGATCTCATTAACAGCTTGAATTTCTTTGTTATCAAAAGTTGCTTTAATTAAGCTTCTTTCTTCAATTTTATAATCTCCTTTTAAAATTGAAACTATCGCTTCCTCAAAATTTGTAACTGTTACCTCTGTTAAAAAACCAACAGTGCCCATATTGATTCCCAATATTGGTAAGTCATACTTATGATATTTTCTTGCTGCTCCAAGCAACGTTCCATCACCACCCATTACAACAATTAAGTCAGCAGAAGATGAAAAATCAGAGTAACTTACATCTAAACCTGAAGCAAAAGTGCTTTTTGATTGATCTAAGGAAACCCTTGAAAAATGCTTGGTTAAAATACAAATTAAATCATGCACAGATGTCACGACCTCTTTTGACGGGTTATCGAAATCCTTTATTACCAAACCAACTTCATTAAACATTGCTGAATTATACTCTCTATATATAAATTCAAAAAATTTCTTTATCTCTTGTATTTACAAATATTTACCTGCTCGAAAAAAAATTAATTATCTTTATAATGATCACACAAAGTACAAAAGGAAATATATATGGAAAATTTAGATAATTTTAGAAGTGAGGTAAAAGCATGGCTTGATGATAATTGCCCTCCTTCAATGCGAACTGGTGCTGACCCAAAAATTCCTCACGACGAAGTTTGGGGAGGAAGAAAAGCAGAGTATAAAAACCCTGAATCAAAAATTTGGCTCGACAGAATGGGTGAGAAAGGCTGGACTATGCCCACAGTTCCTAAAGAATATGGTGGCGGCGGATTATCTAAAGAGGAAGTTAAGATTTTAAATGAAGAAATGTTTTTAATAGGTGCCAAAACTCCACTATTAAGTTTTGGTATTTGGATGCTTGCACCTGTATTGCTGGAGTATGGAACTGAGGAGCAAAAAAAGGAACATCTACCTAAAATCATTAAAGGAGAGATTAGGTGGTGCCAAGGCTACTCTGAACCTGGATCTGGTTCTGATTTAGCTAGCTTAGCTACAAAAGCAGAAGATAAAGGGGAGCATTTTCTTGTTAACGGGCAAAAAGTTTGGACATCATATGCTGATAAGGCTGATTGGATATTTGCGCTAGTTAGAACTGGCCCTCTTGAGCCAAAACATGATGGTATTAGTTTTCTTCTTATTGACATGGAAACACAAGGTGTTTCTACCAAGCCAATAACTTTAATTAGTGGCAAATCTCCATTTTGCGAGACATTTTTTGATGATGTGGAAGTTCCAAAAGAAAATATAGTTGGTGAATTAAATGCAGGTTGGACAATTGCAAAAAAACTTCTTCAACATGAAAGAACATTCATATCTAATTTTGGACTTGCTGCCGCAGCAGGAAGCAAAAAAGATTTAGTGACAATTGCCAAAAAACATTTTGGAGAAGATGCAGGAAAGATTGGTAATTCTTTCTTTAGAACCGAAGTTGCAGATCATAAAATCAAAGAGCATGCATTTGGCCTGACCTTAAAAAGAGCAGGTGATGAAGGTGGCAAGGCTAGCGCTGTTGCATCTATGTTCAAGTATTACGGAACTGAGCACAATAAGAAAAGACATGAATTAATGATTTCTGCAATGGGTAAAGATGGTGTTGCATGGGATGGTGACGAATTTGACCAAGAAGATAAAAATCTCACCAGATCATGGTTAAGGACAAAAGGTAACTCTTTAGAAGGCGGTACGTCAGAAGTTCAACTGAATGTCATTTCAAAAAGAGTATTAGGACTTCCTAGTTAAACCCACTATATAGAGAAATATTATGAAATTAGTTTTAAATGAAGAGCAACAATTTTTAAAAGATACAGCTAAAAATTTTGCTGAAGAAAGAACACCAATTAATCATTTCAGAAGTTTGAGGGATGCTAAAGACTCTTTATTGTGGGATAAAGAGATATGGGATGAGATGGTAAAGCTTGGTTGGGCAGGAATACTAGTACCAGAAGAGTATGGTGGTTCTGATTTTGGCATAACAGGAATGAGTGTAGTTTTACAGGAATGTGGTAAAACATTAACGCCCTCTCCTCTTCTAGCAACAGCCGTATTAGGTGCTTATGCTATAAAAGAATTTGGCACAGATGAGCAAAAATCTAAATACCTTCCATTGATAGCTAGTGGTGAAATAACTACAGCTGTAGCTTTTGACGAATCAAGTCATCACGATATATCACATACTGAATTAAGTGCTGTTGAGACAGAAGGTAATTTTGTTTTAAATGGATCAAAAAAACTAGTCATAGACGGCTCAAGTGCTGATGTTCTTATTGTATTAGGAAGAACATCGGGTTCAAAGGGTGAGATGGCTGGCCTGAGCTTGTTTATTTTAGAAAGTCACGCCGATGGGATATCAAGGGTAAAACTTGATATGGCAGACAGCAGAAACTATGCAAACATAGAGTTTAATGATGTAGTTGTTTCGTCAGATGCATTGCTGGGAAGCCAGGAAGCAGGTGGTGAAGCAATGGATCATATATTGGATATTGGCAGAATAGCTATATCTGCTGAGATGCTTGGCAACTCTGAGGCTGCTTTTTCAACCACCATAGATTATCTCAAAGAAAGAAAACAATTCGGAGTGCTTATTGGTACTTTTCAGGCTCTTCAACATAGAGCAGCAGAAATGTTTTGTGAGATAGAGCTTACAAAGTCCTCAGTAATGGCTGCTATGCAAGGAGCTGATGAAAACTCAAACCAACTTCAAGTGTTAGCGAGTCTTGCTAAATCTATTTCAGGCGACACACTTCATCTTGTTTCAAACGAAGCAATTCAAATGCATGGTGGAATTGGTGTCACTGATGAATATGATTTAGGTTTTTTCTTAAAAAGAGCACGGGTGACAGAGCAGATATTTGGAAGTGTTAATTTTCATAAAGAACGTTACGCTAATTTGAGCGGGTTCTAATATTTTTACAATATTTCGATGTGGTTATTAGATAGTTTAAAAAAAATAATTGTAGGTACTGTTACTTTTCTATTAATTGTTACAGTTCTTTTCTTTGGGTTTGGCTCTCTTGCCATTTTAAATTTTCCTCGGGTATTAATACCCTTTAAGTCATTTAAGATTCTGCTCAGTAAAATCTCTAATTTTATAGGAGATATTATTGTTTATTGTTGTAGAGTGATTATGTTTGTGATGCATCAAAATTCTATACAAATCATTGATGATAATGACTTTGATAGATCAAAGTGGTACTTGGCGATGTCAAACCATCAATCATGGGCTGATATATTTATTATTCTTGCAGCAGGTAACTTTAGAATACCTTTAATAAAGTTTTTTATGAAAAAGGAGCTGGCTTGGATACCATTTATATATCTTGCAAATAAGACGCTTAATATGCCTTTTGTAAGTAGGCATAGCAAAGAGGATTTGAAAAAAAATCCCTCTTTGAGGCAAGAGGATTATAGAAATACCTTAGATGCTTGCAGAAGGTTCAAAAGATCTCCGTCAACTGTTTTTAGCTATGCAGAAGGGACAAGAAATAATCCTGAAAAATTTAAATCACAAAAATCTTCATATAAACATCTTTTAAAACCAAAATCAGGGGGAATGGCAACGGCTATATCAGCAATTGATAGCATTGATACACTAGTTGATTTTTCATTAATTTATAAATCAAACAAGCGAAGTGCTTGGTCTTTTTTGAATGGAGAGATGAAAGATGTGAAAGTTCTTATTAAGAAATATAAGATTCCTGAGCATTTAAAAAATAAGAACTATTCTATTGATGAAAAATACAGAGATGATTTTAAGAATTGGATTGAAGAAATTTGGGAAGAGAAAGATAAAGAAATCGAAAAGTTAAAATATTAATTCTTTATCGCTCACAATCCAGCCATTTGAGTCAGCATATATCCAATCTCCTGGGCTTATACTGACAGAATCAAACAATACATCAGTTGATCGGTTTCCCAGCCCTCTCTTAACTGTTTTTCTTGGGACAGAGCCTTTTGCAAAGATACCAATTTGAATATCTTTAAGGATTTCCACATCTCTAACATAACCATTAACTATTATTCCCACCCACTCGTTCTTAGCTGCGTTGCTTGCAATCTGATCACCTATCATTGATGCATAATTAATATTTCCTGCATCTATAACTAAAATTCTGTTACTTCCTCTTTCGGAAAGTACCTCTTTTACAATTGAATTATCATCAGGACATTTAACAGTATCAACTTGCCCGAAAAATTTTCCAATGGCTCCATATGACAAGTAATTTGCTAGAGAAACTTGAATGGAATCCCCGTGTTCATCACATAAGTCTGGTGTAGTAAATTCTTTCATGCATTCATTCTATTACAGATTATGTGGATTTTTAAAATTTAACCATCTCAAGTATTATCTATAAATAGTAAAAATTTTATGGAGTAGAAGATGAAATCGCCAATATGTGAGATGTTTGAAATAGAGTTTCCTCTTGTTGCATTTAGTCACTGTAGGGATGTTGTTGTTGCAGTTTCAAAAGCAGGTGGAATGGGTGTTCTTGGAGCTGTAGGACATACTCCAGAAATGCTTGAACAAGACTTGAAATGGATAGACGAAAATATCGATGGAAAACCATATGGAGTAGATGTCTTGGTTCCAAATAATTTTGAGGGTAAGGGATCTTCTATGACGTCTGAAGACTTAAGGAATATGATTCCTCAAGAATACAGAGATTTTAGAGCAGATGTCTTAAAACAATATGATGTTGATGGTGAATCCCTTAGAGGTGGAGGAGACTCAAAGGAAAAAGAGATTCGATCTGATTCAAGATTTGGAAAAAATTTAAAAGAAAAAGGTGCTAAAAAACTTTTAGAAGTAGCTTTCTCCCATCCAATTAAACTTATTGCGAATGCCCTTGGAGTTCCGCCAAAGTGGATGTTGGATATGGGTAAAGAAAAAGGTGTGAAAGTTGCTGCTTTACTTGGAGCTAAAGAGCATGCAATTAGGCAAGTGCAGGCAGGTGTAGACATTCTAGTAGTTTCGGGAACAGAGGGAGGCGGACATTGTGGAAGTGTTTCTACAATGGTTCTAATACCTGAAGTTAAAAGAGCCATTAAGGCCTATGGGGATGTACCTATTTTAGCTGCCGGTGGCATTGCAACTGGCGAACAAATGGCAGGAATAATGGCAATGGGTGCAGATGGGGCATGGTGTGCTTCAGTATTTTTACCAACTACCGAGGCAGAAACATCTGAAAATATTAAAGAAAAAATGGTTAATGCTTCTTCCAGTCAAACTGTTAGATCTAAAAGCAGAACTGGAAAACATTCAAGGCAGCTCAAGTCTGCTTGGACTGATGCATGGGAAGCTAAAGATGCTCCAGAGCCACTTCCAATGCCACTTCAAACAATGGTTGGAGAGCCAGCATTAGCAATAATATCTAAACAAGCAACTCTTGGGCATGAGGGAGCCAAGGATCTAGATACATACTGGGTTGGTCAGGGAATTGGTTTAGTGAACGAAACAATATCAGCAGGACAAACTGTTCAAAAGTTTAAAGAAGAATTTATTGTTGGCTACGAGCGAATAACAAATCTATTTGAATAATTTAAAGTTGGGCAACTTTACTTCTTGGCACAAACTCTAATACTGTTGCATTAATACAATATCTTGGCATCCCATTTGGTCCATCATCAAAAACGTGGCCAAGATGAATATCTGATGATAGCGATCTTACCTCCACTCTCTTCATCCCATATCTATTATCTGGCAGTTCATATGTTGCATCATCAACTGGTTTTGTAAATGAAAGCCACCCTGATCTTGATACAAACCTATCTCGGGTATCAAATAAAGGCTGGCCACTAAGTTTGTCAACAAAAACACCATCAGGCGTATTTTTAAAGATTTGGTATTCCTTGCAAAATCTTGAGTCTGTTCCCTCGTTGAAGGCAACATCATAGGCTTCTGATTCACCAAGCTTAAACTTACCTAGAGCTTTATAAAAATTAGCTGGCTCCATATAGCCTTGCTTAGCAAAAACCTCTTTACCATCTAATAAAAAAATAATTGTAGGTGTTGCCCAAGTTGGAACTGATATCTGAAGAGATTTAAGTTGATCTGAGGTTCTTTTTGAAAATGGAATTGAGCCTTTGTATGATTGCAGAACATCATTATCAAATTTTTCACAATATGGGCAATATGTCTTTGAATCAATAATAAGTATATGTTTTCCCACAAGAAGACTTGAGTTATTAATTACTTCAGGCAGCTCATTATCAAAAACAACTCCGGTAGAATGATCTGGACAATATCCATTAGGGTTCTTCTTTATATAATCCTGATGATAGTTCTCTGCTTTGTAAAATTTTTCAAGCTTTTTTACTTTGGTGGTGATCTTTCCAAACCCAGATTTCTTCAAAAGATCTTGATACTCGTTCAAAGTATTTTCAATAACCACCTTGTCTTCATCATTTTTATAAAGAATTGTTGATCTGTATTGAGTACCAATATCATTTCCTTGCCTATTTGATTGCGTGGGATCATGTGATTCAAAAAAATGTTGAATAATTGATCTGAGGCTAATTTCATTTGAATTAAAAGTGACTTCAACAACTTCAGCAAAGTTATTATTATTATATTTATTTTTTAATTGCGTAATTGACCTATAGCTTGGAGAAACCCCTCTTCCATCAGCATAACCTGAGACAGCATTTTCTATACCTTGAATTTGCTCATAACCCTTCTCAGCCCCCCAAAAACAACCTGATCCAAGAACAATAGATTTAATATGGTTTGTTTTATCAATATTTGGATCAGTCTGTCCAACCAAAGAAAAAGTTATAAAAATTAGCAAAAAATATTTGTTCAAACTATTTAATCTCCTCATGTGAAAAATTTTTAATCTTCTTAAATGCATCTCTTTCAAACAACATATTAGTCCATCTAGTTATATTTGGTTTAAAAGCCTCATCAATGCCAAGACTTTTTGCTAGAAACAATGCATAGCTTACACATATATCAGCTATGGTAAATCTGTTTGAGCATAAATACTCTCTAGTGTTTAATGATTTTTCTAACAGTTTCAATCTTGCAATAAACCATCGCTTATAGCCATCCGCAGCCTCGTCGGCTACCCCTATTTCTTGAAATGTATATCTTAAAAATACTGTTTGCGGGAAAGTTAAAGTGGCATCAGAATGTGATAACCAATTGAGATAGTTTCCATAATCATCTTCATTTGTATTCACTTTAAGATCTGAGGGTCCATACCTATCTACCATATACTGGCTCATAGCAACAGATTCTGTCATGTGAACCTCGCCATCAATCATGTATGGAACTGTTCCTAGAATATTTATATCCATAAATTCTTTGTGAAGAAATCTTGGAGGAAATGGCATCATTTCTACCTCGTAATCCAACCCCATCTCTTCTGCAGTCCATATTGGCCTCATTCCTCTTGAACCAGCACAACTATATATTTTTATGGTCATAAGCTTATTAGAAATTGATAATAGTAATAATACTGTTTTTAATTGGTAATATTAATACTTATATATTACCATTTAGATAGTTTTAATTTTCAAAAATATATGCATTCAAAAAATATAGCGCAAAAAATAAGAAGTAATCTTGATGTTAATTCTGAACAATATAAGAAGAATAAAGAAGTGATGATTGAAAAGCTTGAATTTATAGATGGACTTCTTGACCAAGCAGAATTGGGTGGCGGAGCTCACCATCATGAGAGACTAGCTAAAAGAGGAAAGATGCCAATTCGTGAAAGAATTGTAAATGTATTAGATGATGACAGTCCTTTTCTTGAAATTAGTCCGCTTGCCGCATATGGCACTGACTATACAGTAGGTGGAGGATGTGTTTCAGGCATTGGTCTTATTGCTGGGGTTGAATGTGTGATATTTGGAAATGACCCCTCTGTAAAAGCAGGAGCTATGACTGTTTATGCTGGAGAAAAATGGCGAAGGGCTATTGAAATATCGAGAGACAACAAAATACCTTTTGTAAGTTTTGTTGAGTCAGCTGGTGGTGATCTGAGTATGGGCACGGGAAGTAAAAGTGGCCAAGCTCCTATCTCTCCAACGCTTCAGCAGGATCACTTTGCTGCAACTGGAAGGTTTTTTTATGAAATGACTGAACTTTCAAAACTAAAAATACCGGTTATATCGGTTGTTTTTGGTTCATCAACTGCTGGTGGGGCATACCAACCTGGAATGTCTGATTATAATATTTTTATTAAAGACCAATCTCAGGTATTTCTTGCTGGGCCTCCGCTCGTGATGGCTGCTACTGGAGAAATTTCAGATGCCGAAACACTTGGTGGCGCTCAAATGCATTCAGACACCTCCGGGCTTTCTGATTATCTAGCAGAGGATGAAATGGATGCATTGAGAATATGTAGAGAAGTTGTTTCTCATCTAAATTGGAGCAAAGGTGGCAAAGAGCCCACTAAAATTTCTACTGAACCTTTATATAGCGAAGATGAACTACTTGGACTAATTAGTGAAGATTTAAAATCACCGCTTGATATTAGAGAGATAATTGCAAGAATTACAGATGGTTCTAAATTTGAGGATTTCAAACCTTTATATGGTCCGACAATGGTTTGTGGATGGGCTTCTATTCATGGCTATCAGGTTGGTATTTTAGGTAATAATGGGCCAATCTATCCTCAGTGCGCGGAAAAAGCAGCTAGCTTTATTCAACTCTGTAATAAAAGAAATATTCCTCTTATATTTCTTCAGAATGTGACTGGCTTTTTGGTAGGTAAAGATTTTGAAAGGCAAGCGATTATAAAAAAAGGTTCGCAACTAATTAATTCTGTTTCTAACTCAAATGTACCTCATATTACTATTATTGTGGGAGCTTCATATGGCGCAGGAACATATGCCATGTCAGGAAGAGCTTTTAATAATCGTTTTACATTTTTATGGCCAACAGCAAAAATAGGGGTTATGGGCTCTGAGCAGATTGCAAAAGTTATGTCTATTGTTAGACGAGCAAAGGCTAAAAGAACTGGTGAGAAATTTGATGAGAAGGCAGATGCTCAAATAAGGCAAATGGTTGAGGAGGCTGCTGAAAATATATCCCATGGACTTGTTGCAAGCAGTATGCTGACTGATGATGGAATTATTGATCCAAGAGATACTAGAACTATTTTAGGATTTTGCTTGTCGGTGGTTAATAACGTTGCTGTTGAAGGTGCAAGTGAATATGGGGTATTTAGGCTATGAATTTTAATTCTATTCTTATCGCCAATAGAGGCGAAATTGCAATAAGGCTTATTAAAACAGCGCGTGAAATGGGCATTAGATGTATTGCAGTATATGTAGATGCTGATATAGATTCTCCCTATGTCAAGGCTGCAGATGAGGCTATTCATCTCCCAGATGGGGGCTATCTTGATATAAGTTTAATTATTGCAGCTGCTAAAAAATCAGGGGCAGAAGCTATTCACCCTGGTTATGGTTTCTTGTCTGAAAATGCATCATTTGCAAGAAAAGTAATCAAAGAAAATATCGTTTGGATTGGCCCATCTCCTCATGCTATATCTGTAATGGGTGATAAGCTAAAAGCAAAAGAATTGGCAACAAAAGCTAATGTTCCGACCCTTCCAATGACATCAATTCCAAAAAAAGCTAATGACATAGGCTACCCCCTTCTTATAAAAGCTGCTGCTGGAGGAGGAGGAAAAGGTATGCGTATAGTAAAGAAACAGGCAGACCTTAATGAATCGATTAAAGCAGCCAAAAGAGAAGCAAAAACAGGGTTTAATGACGAGCGTATTTTTATCGAAAGGTATGTTGAAAAATCAAGGCATATTGAGATACAAATTCTTGGAGATTTACATGGCAATATTATTCATCTTGGTGAAAGAGAATGCTCTATTCAAAGAAGGCACCAGAAAATTATTGAAGAATCGCCTTCATCAAGAATATCAGAAGACGTAAGAAAAAAAATGGGTGAAGCTGCAATAAAACTTGCAAAAATAATTAAATATAAATCTGCAGGTACAGTAGAGTTCTTGTTTGATGATAATACTGAAGAGTTTTGGTTTCTAGAGGTAAACACAAGACTTCAAGTTGAGCATCCTGTTACTGAAGAAGTTACTGGAATAGATCTTGTTTGCGAACAAATAAGGATAGCAAGGGGTGATGAGTTGAGTTTCAAGCAAGATGACATTGAATTTAATGGACATTCTATTGAGGCAAGGTTGTATGCAGAAAATCCTGCTAATGATTTCTTACCTGAAACAGGCACCCTGCTCGCTTTTGAGCAAGACTATGACGTTGAGGCGCGATGGGATTCAGGAGTGGAATCAGGATCTATCATAGGAACAGATTTTGATCCAATGCTGGCCAAAGTTATATCACATGCTCAAACAAGAAAAGATGCTGCATTAAAATTATCAAAGGCATTAGAGTCTGCTCATATAGGTGGCGTTACGACCAATAGAGACTTCCTTGTTTCCACTTTAAGAACAGAAGAGTTTTTAGATGGCAAAACAACTACAGATTTTATTGATGTTGTTGCTCCTTCAAGAATGCATATTTTAGATAATGAAATGCTTATACACGCCATGGCAGTAGCAGCATTATGGCTTCAGGAGTTAAATAGATTTAATGATGATGTTTTAGGTCACTTACCTTCTGGATGGACAAATGGGAGAATTCCCAAACAAAGCATAAATTTTCAATATATTGATAAAGAAATAGAGGTCTTATATACAAAACTAAGAGATGGAAGTTTTAATGTTAATGGGGTTTTTGCAAGGGTTTTTGAATGTTTCGAAAATGGCATTGATCTTGAATATAATGGGCGAAGACATTTTTCATCAATCACGCTAAAAGAAGATAGAATTTTGGTACATATGCCTTTTGGTGATGTCCTTTTAAAAATTATGCCTAAGTTTATTGTTCCAGGTATTGATATGAAAGCTGGAAGTCTTGTAGCACCTATGCCTGGCAAGGTGATCGATTTGAGAGTTAAAAAAGGCTCAAAAGTGAAGGCAGGAGAAATATTGGTGATATTGGAAGCTATGAAAATGGAGCACTCCATAAAAGCCTCTGAAGATGGAATAATTTCAGAATTACATGTAACAAAAGAAGATCAGGTTGAAAATGGTGCAGTTTTAATGGTTTTGGACACTAATAAATGACTTCAAACTTAATAAATATCCATGATCTTCCAAGGACATCTAGAAAACCTCTCACTGAGAAGCATATTGAGGTCATTAACAAGCTAGAGCTGATGTTAGAAGAAGGCATCCCCAAACAAACTATGTCTGAATTGGCCACCAAATTAAAGATTTCGTTGAGAACTCTTTATGAGATATCTCCAAGCAAAAATCATTTGATAAGGATGACAGTTGATAGGATATTGATGAGGCTTGGCAAAGAGGCTCTTGATGAGGTGTCTAATATTGATTCACCAATTGAAGCTTTAAAAAAATATTTAAAGCATGTGAATCAAGCGGTTGGTCCAAAATTTAAAGTCTACCTTCAGAACCTTGGTAGTGATGAGGAGTCTATGAAAATGATTGATTTTCATGAAGAATATATAACTTCATTTACTCAAGATCTGCTAAATAAGGCTGTTTTAAGAAAGGAAATTAAGAAAGTTGATACTCAGGCATTTGCAATGCTGCTGGGTGGCATAGGTCGAGACTTTGCTAAAGATGGGAATATAAAAAAATTATCAAAATCCCCAGAGGAATCTGCGAACTCCATTACAGAAATAATACTTAACGGTATATCTAGAGAGAAAAATAAAAATGGATAAAGATACGATAAAAATTGCAAATTGCAGTGGGTACTATGGTGATAAACTTTCTGCTGCTAAAGAAATGGTAGATGGTGGCCCTATTGATGTTTTAACAGGGGATTACCTTGCTGAATTAACAATGGCTATCCTGTTTAATCAAAAAATGCAGCGTGGAGCTGACAAGGGTTATGTGGGAACATTTCTTAAGCAAATAAAAGAAATAGCAAATACATGTAAAAAGAAAAAAATAAAAATTGTTACAAACGCCGGGGGTCTCAACCCCTCTTCAATGGCTGCTGAGATAGAAAAAATTCTTTTAGATATGGGTATTGATCTTAAAGTTGCATATATAGATGGTGATGATCTGATGCCAAGAATGGAAGAACTTAGTGACTGTGGTGAAATGCTTATAAATCTTGACAAAAACAATCCGCTTGCTGATTCTGGCTGCCACCCTCTTACTGCAAATGCCTATTTAGGAGCATGGGGAATTAAAGACGCTCTAGATAGGGGTGCTGACATTGTTGTGTGCCCAAGAGTTACTGATGCTGCTGTAGTTATAGGACCAGCTGCATGGAAGTTTGGGTGGCGAAGAGAAAATTATGATGAGCTTGCAGGAGCACTAGCAGCTGGACATATTATTGAATGTGGTTGCCAGGCAACTGGTGGCAATTATTCCTTTTTTAAAGAGGTGCCTAGCTTTGATAATGTTGGGTATCCAATTGCTGAAATTGAAAACGATGGCAGTTTTACTATCACTAAACATCCTGGAACTGGGGGTCTGGTATCAGTAGGAACTGTAACAGCTCAGCTTCTCTATGAAATTAGCTCTCCTTCATATATAAATCCAGATGTTGTTAGTCATTTCGATGCATTAAAGATAAAACAAATATCAAAAGATAGAGTTTATGTTTCTGGTTGCAAGGGCAGTAGTCCGCCTAACAAACACAAAGTGTGCATTAATCTTGCTGGTGGCTATAGAAATGGCATAGATTTAATTTTGACAGGCATGGATATTAAAGAAAAATCAGAAGCTTTCTTAGATGCTTTATTCAACTCTGTAGGTGGTAGAGAGCAATTTGATGAAGTTTCAGTAAACCTACATAGAACAGATAAAGAAAATCCAAACTCTAATGAAGAAGCTATGGCAACTCTATCCCTGTCTGTTAAATCAAAAGATCCCGAGCTTGTTGGCAGACTGTTTAGTGCAAAAATTATTGAGCTCTCATTGGCTAACTATCCAGGATTTTTCTCAGCAGGAGGAGGCAAGAAACCAGGGCCTGTAATTGTCTACTGGCCTGCATTAGTTGGCAGTGAACACATAACAGAATATGTACATCTAAATGGAAAAGTCACAGAAATTATTCCATCAAGCCAACTAAATTTGAATGATGTTTTTTATCAAAAAAATGTTGAGGATATTTCTCCAATTCCAAGTGGTGAAACTAAAAGATGTTTATTTGGTCAAATATATGGCGCTAGATCTGGGGATAAAGGTGGATGTGCAAATATTGGAGTTTGGGCAAAAACTGACCTTTCCTATTCATTCTTATATGATTTTTTAACAGTTGAAAAGTTGAAAGAGCTAATGCCTGACTTAAATAGATTTAAAATTGATAGGTATGAGCTATCTAACATTAACTCGCTGAATTTCTATATACATGGAATTCTTGAAGATGGAGTATCATCAAATAATAGAGTTGATGGTCAAGCGAAATCACTAGGTGAATACTTAAGAGCAAAAATCATAGATATGCCAAAATTAATAATTAATGAGAGTAAAGATGGTTAAAAATTTATCATTAGAGGGGCTAGAATTTTCTACGACGGAAATACATATCTCTAATCACATAATGACTATAACTTTGAACAGGCCTGAGAAAAAAAACGCCATCAATAATGTCATGATGAACGAGCTTAACTATGCTTTAGCATTTGCTAAACAAGAAAAGCAAATAAGAGTTGTGATTATTGCTGCTAAGGGTAATGTTTTCTGTGCAGGCGCTGATCTCAATAGAGAACATTCAAATTCAAATGTTCCAAAACTAGATGAAGCTGACGACTTGAGTATATCTCTAAGGCATTTATATAAACCTGTAATATGTAAGATTCAAGGCTCTGTAATTGCTGGTGCTCTTCTAATGGTTACAAATGCAACTCATGCAATTGCTGCGGATGATGTGAAATTTTCAGCTCCAGAAATAAAGCGTGGGCTTTGGCCATTTATGGTGATGGCTGGACTTTTTAGAGTAATGCCAAAAAGATCAGGTTTAGATTTTATTATGAGAGGTGAAAGTATAAGTGCTCATCAAGCTGAGAAATGGGGTCTTGTAAATAAAATTGTTAGCAAAGAAAGCCTAGATGATGAAGTAAATGCTATTGCAGAGTCGCTTTCAAAGCTAGCACCAGGAACAATGCAAATTGGATTGGAGGCTTATACAAAGCAAGATGATAAGAACTTTGATGAAGCAATGCCCTATTTACAGGATCAAATTGCTAGATGTTTCGAGGGTGATGATGCTAAAGAAGGGATTAGCGCTTTTCTTGAAAAAAGAGAGCCTAACTGGGATTAGTAATAGGAGTTATTTAAAGTGGATTTAAATTTTGGATCAGAGTACGAACTATTTTCACAAGAAGTTAGAGATTTCTGCATTCAATGGAAAGGTATAAATTTTACTGATTCTAAATCTTCTGTAGTTCAAAATTCTAAAGTAACTACTAAAACTCTAACCCGTCCAGAATGGCAATCGATTCTCATAGAAAAGGGTTATTTCGCAAGATCAGTTCCAAAAAAATATGGAGGATATGGCGGAGAAAGTGATGTTATTAAAAGTCGAATAATAGCCTCTGAATTTTCAAAATATAATATTCCTCCTCCGATGGGTGGCCAGGGCATTGATATGCTTGTGCCTACCCTCTTGGAATTAGGTACTGAGGAGCAGAAAAAACAATATATTGAGCCAACTCTTCATGGAAAGATTATATGGTGTCAAGGTTACTCTGAACCAAATGCAGGCAGTGACTTGGCTGCCCTTCAAACAAAAGGTGAGTTGATTGATGGTAATTGGGTGATAAATGGCCAAAAAATATGGACTAGTACTGCACAATATTCACAAATGATGTTTTGTCTTGTAAGAACAGAACCCGAAGCAAATAAACATGCAGGAATAAGTTATTTATTAATCCCTATGAATTCTAAAGGAATAGAGGTTAGACCATTAGTAGATATGACCTTAAAAGCAGGATTTAATGAAGTTTTTTTTACAGATGTGACTATTCCTGAATCAAATATAGTAGGTAAAAGAGGTGAAGGATGGGCTGTTGCAAATGCAACTTTAGGGCATGAAAGAGGCTCACTAACAGATCCAAATGCAACAATGAATAGAGTCCATTCATTAATTGAAATTATGAAGAGAGAGACTATTGATGGGGCAAAATTGATTGATATGCCTATTTACAGAGATAGATTGATTAAAATCCAAGGCAAGGTGATGGCTTTCCAGTCAAATTCATTAAGAGTTTTATCAGCAAAAATTAATTCTAACCAGGACTCAAAACTACCTGGGATGATTCAGAAATTAATTGGGACTGAGATCAGGCATGAGCTGGAAGGTTTTGCAATTGATGTCATGGGGGAGCTTGGAACATTATATGAGGATAGCCCAAATATAAGAGATGAAGGCTCTTGGCAATTTACATATATGTATTATCTAGGATTAATAATTGGGGGTGGCACTAGTCAAATCCAAAAAAATATTATTTCAGAGCGCGGTCTTGGCATGCCAAGAGAACCAAAGATTCAGGGGATGAAATAATGTATTTTGGATTATCAGAAGATCAAATATTTTTTCAAAAAAATGTTTCTAAATTTTTATCAGATCATTCCTCTTTAGACATAATAAAAAAAATTGCAGATGGACATGGAGAGTCTCTACAAGAAGAAGTGCATAAAGGGCTGACAAATCTAGGGATCGGTTCATTGCTAATTCCTGAAAAATATAACGGGCTTGGCTTAGATTTACTTTTTGCAACTGCAGTAAGTCATAGCTTAGGCTCTGGAGTTGCTCCTATACCCTTTGTTGGGTCATATGTAATGGCTCCTATAGCAATTACATATGGTGGGAATGAAGATCAAAAAGATAACTACTTGAAAAAAATGTCTGAAAATTCAATAAGGCTTGGTGTTGGTTTTTCAGAATATATTGGAGCTCGAGAAGATGCATCAATTACTATAGCTGATAATGTGGTTAATGGTCGTGCGCTTTTTGTTTTAGATGCTATGGGGTCCTCTCATGTAATGATTTCCAATAAGTTCGGAACAATTGGGATTGTTGATGTTAAAAAAGATGGTGTAGAGATTATTAAGCTTATAACTGTTGATAAAACAAGAAGTTATTCTGAAATTCGCTTTAATAATGTTGAGGTAGATGTCCTAGAAAATACTATTGATTCCTCTGATGCTATTGTTAAATCAATTGATGCTGGGAGGATAATTCTTGCAGCTGATAGCATTGGCTCTTCTCAAACTTTATTAAACAAAGCAGTTGAGTACTCTAAAGAAAGAAAACAATTTGGAAGAGTTATTGGGTCATTTCAAGCAGTTAAGCATATGTGTGCTGAAATGGCAGCAGAACTAGAACCTTGCTATTCAATCACATGGCATGCAGCACATGCGCAAAAAAATATTAAGGATGATTCAAGATTATATGCTTGCCAAGCAAGCTCTCATACCTCTGAGGTTTCAAAAATGATTGCCAAAAAGGCAACTGAGGTTCATGGTGGCATGGGCTTTACAGACCTCATGGGCATCCATTACTGGTTTAAAAGAATCGGTTTAAATAGACAATTATTGGGTTCACCCGAGCTTATAAGAGAAGAAGCCGCTATAATCCAAGGTTTTTGATAAGGCTAATATGCACTTAAAACCCACTCTAAGAATTCTATCGCTTTTTATATTTTCTGTTTTTATAACTGCAGATTATGAAATTATTGATTTATCAGATAAAAAAGAAAAATTATCAAAAGAGATTCTTTTAAAGTTTAAAAAAGAACATTTTATAAAGAATATTTCTAAGCAAACTACAAATACTGACTTTATTAAAGGTCTTATCAATGAATTAGATGAAAGCAAAAGCTATTTCCTAGAAGATGAAGTGAATATATTTTTATCTAGATCAGCTTCAGACACAAATGATTATGATATTAATCTCGCATTTGAAATAACGAACCTTTATTTTGAGAGGCTTGTTAATTTTTCTGAGTATCAGATTGAATTAGTTACTAAAAATAAATTTGATATGTTGATAGATGAAAAAATTGATATTTTTGAAGATGACAATATATGGCTAAAATCAGACAAAGAGCAAAAAAATGTATGGCGTAAACAAACTAAAAATGATCTTTTGCTTTTAAAGATTTCTGACTCTCCCCCAGAAGATGCTTTAAAAAATTTAATAAAGAGATACAAGAATAGAATTAAAAGAATAAGTCAGCAAAAAGAAGAAGATCTTTTTTCATTAATAATAAATGTCTTGTCAAAAGAGTTTGACCCCCACTCATCTTACTTGTCACCTAGATCGTCCGAGAATTTCGATATGGATATGAGTTTAAAACTTGAGGGTATTGGGGCTCTTTTAGGTGTTGAAGATGATTACACAAAAATTGTAAGTTTAGTTGCAGGAGGCCCTGCGGAGAAATCTGGGCTAATTAAACCTGAGGATAAAGTTATAAGTATTAGGCAGGGTGATGAAGAAAAATATGAAGATGTCATTGGTTGGAGGATTGATGATGTTGTTAACCTAATCAGGGGTAAATCAGGAACGCAGGTTGAGATTGAATTCTTAACGGGTGATTCATTGGGTGAAAGCTTAAAAAAGAAAGTAACTCTCATAAGAGAAGAGGTAAAACTTGAAGATAGAGCTGTTAAATCTAAAGTATTTGAATTTGATGATGCAGTAAAAAAGAAAAAAATAGGAATAATAGACTTGCCTTCATTTTATATGGATTTCAATGCTTATATGCAAAAAGATCCAGACTATAAAAGTAGTAGTAAGGATATTAAAAAAATATTAGAAGATTTTTCAAATGAAAATGTTGATGCTGTGATTCTTGACCTAAGAAATAATGGAGGCGGCGCGCTAGACGAGGCAAATAGGATAATTGGTTTATTTATCAATAAGGGTCCAACTGTCCAAGTTAAACTTAAATCAGGGTATGTAAGACCTTGGGGTAGCCAAAAAAATCAACAGGTATGGTCTAAACCAGTCATTGTTTTGGTTAATAGATATTCAGCCTCTGCTTCTGAAATAGTTGCTGCTGCAATACAAGATTATAAGAGAGGAATTATTGTAGGTCAGAAAACATTTGGCAAAGGAACAGTTCAAAGCCTTCAAGACCTTTCAGAGGGTGCTATTAAGGTTACGGAGTCAAAGTATTACAGAGTGAATGGAAAAAGTGTTCAAAATAAAGGGGTCAGGCCTGACATTAAAATGCCTAGCACCTGGGATATTGATTCTGTCGGTGAAAGTTCTTACCCATCTGCATTAGAGTGGGATACCATTAGACCATATCGATATACTCAATTTAAACTTGATCCTCAAAATTTAATTGACTTAGAAAGAGAGTTTTCAAAAAGGATGTTAGATGATTCTAATTTGGGCTATCTTCAATCTGTTCGAGAAAGATACGACTTGAATAAAAATAAAAAATTTTTAAGCTTAAATATTGATACAAGGATCTCTCAGAAAAAATTAAACAGAAGCTGGATGCTGAATCTTGAAAATAAAAGAAGATTAGGTTTGGGTCTTAGTCAATATAAAGATTATGATGAATTTACTGCTGATAAAGATGATCCAGATGAATCTATAAGCTTGAAAAATGATTTCATACTTAATGAAGCAACAAATATAGCAAGAGATTATGTTGATTTAGATTTCAATTTATTAGCAATTAAGTAGAATAAAATAATGAAAATTATATCTTTTAATATCAATAGTATTAGAGCTAGGCCGCATCAATTAATTCATATTAGGGATAGTTTAAATCCTGATGTGATTGGACTTCAAGAAACAAAGGTGAATGATCCAGATTTTCCTATTGATGTTGTTGAGGAAATTGGTTACCACGTTGAGTACTGGGGGCAAAAAGGTCATTACGGAGTAGCCATACTAAGTAAAAATAAACCAGTATCTTGCAAGAAGGGGTTCTCAGAAGATACTGATGAAGATCAAAAAAGATTTATTGAATGCACGTTTGAGGAAAATGGTGAACATATCACAGTGATGAATGGATACTTCCCTCAAGGTGAAAATATTAATCATGAGAGTAAGTTTCCAAAAAAAAGAAAATACTATGCAGATTTAAAAGACCATATTTTAAAGGCGCAAAAGGTCAATAATAATATCGTAGTTATGGGTGACTTTAATGTATCTCCTGAAGATATAGATATAGGAATTGGAGAACAGAATATGAAGAGATGGTTGAGGGATGGTAAAACCTCTTTTCAACCGGAAGAAAGAGAGATGTGGAATAGCATAAAAAATCTTGGCTATACTGATTCCTGGCGTCATGACAATCCAGAGGAAAGTTCCATATACTCATGGTTTGATTACAGGTCAAAAATGTTTGATGATGATCCAAAAAGGGGCTTGAGAATTGATCACATTATGGTAGCAAACCATTTAATGGATAAAGTTGTTGAGACAGGAATTGATTACAAGGCAAGATCAATGGAAAAGCCATCTGATCACTGTCCTATATGGGTTGATCTTAAACTTTAAAACTTACCTTTTGAGTTAATGCTATGGATATTTTTTCTATAAGAGCTCCTAACTCAGACAGCGAATACAATGATTATATTAATTTTAGATGGTCTACTTTGCGTAAACCTTTAGGAATGAGCAAAGAGTCAACAGTTGATGAGAGAGAACATAATAGCAATCATCTTATAGGCTTAATAAATAAAGATATAGTTGCGTGTGGAAGGTTGCATTTTAATACAAATAAGCAGGCACAAATTAGATATATGTCAGTTGATCAAAGTATTAAAAGAAGAGGTTATGGTTCAAAAATCTTATCTGAGCTAGAAAGACTTGCAAAGTTAAATAATGCAGAAGAAATAATTCTTAATGCTAGAGAAGCAGTAAAGGAATTTTATCTTGTTAATGGTTATGTTGAGATAGCGCCTTTTAAGTCTGTTACAGGTATTACTCACACAACAATGAATAAGTTACTTTAACCCCTTCTCTCTCTAAAAAAACCCTTCAAAATATTAGAGCTTTCTTTTTCAAGAAGTCCCATTTGGAATGTGACTTTGTGGTTAAGAGTAACTCTCTCAAAAAAATTATCTATGGAAACTAAGCTACCTGATTTTGGCTCACAAGCAGCGAAAACTACTTCATCTATCCTTGCGTCTATTATTGCTTTGGCGCACATATGACAGGGCTCTAATGTAACGTACATTTTGCAGTTGTTAAGTCTATAGTTTGAAATATTTTTTGACGCATCTCTTATTGCAACTATTTCGGCATGAGAGGATACATCTTGATCAAAGATAATCTTATTTCTTCCTTTTCCAATAATTTCATTATCTTTAACGATAATTGCACCGACTGGAACTTCTTGATTTTGCTCAGCTTCTATTGCTAAGTCGAGAGCCACTTTCATGAAGGCTCTATCATCACTTGAGAACATGGGGTGTTTTAATATAGCTCTATTTTAGCAATATCAACCTCTGCAAAGAAATCTTTTCCATAAGCTGCAATAGCCATGGTTCTAACTTTGCTTTGATTTAATGATCTTGGCATATAAAAAGCTGTTTTTTGAAAGTCACTAAAAGGTACTTCTATTTCACTCCAATCAGACTTTGTTAAGAATTCATACGAATATCTATCCCATGGAAATCTTGCTGCAGGAGTTCTTATCCAAATTAGATATTTTTCTCCATTACCTCTTACCTTTAATCTAATGCCTTTATATTTTTTAAAATCTTTATTCAAAACCATTAAAGATTGAATAAACCCACCATTATTTGCTGTTCTTACATCTCCTGAAAGCCTATAAAAACTTCCACTTTCATCTTCTAGTTCATTAAAATAAACATCAGAGACTCCACCCATAACTCTATCCGAATTAATTCTCCAGTCAGCCCTAACATCATCTACATTATCAATAATCATAGAAAATCCTTGAGTTGAAGTTAAAAATAGCACGGTAATAATAAATTTGTTCATAATGTGATTATATATCTAAATTGTTTAATACTTTTTTTTCATCCTTACTGTTTAAAAAATATGCTTTTAAGATTCCAAGATTTAACAATGGCTGCATACCATCTGCCATCCTTTTTATCTGTATATAAAACCAGGCCATTTGAGAAAAAGCATTGATCGCTTGTATTAAAAGAAATCTACTTGATGTGGATAAGATACCAGCTCCAATTTGCAAGGTCTTTTCATAATCTGGGAGTTTTTTAATACTGCCCTCCAGGATGTCTGAAGCACAACTTGGATCTCCGCATAGTGGCCTTGCTATTCCAATTACATCACACACACCACTTTGTAGAGCATTATTCATGCCCTCTAAAGTTCTAAAACCACCCGTTACCATTAAAGGCATACTGACATTAGCTCGTATCTTTTCTGCATAGTCCAAGAAGAAAGCTTCTCTAGCTATTGTACTTTCTTTTCTTTTCACACTTCTTTCAGGATTAATACTCACGTTATCTAGGCCAATTAGCCTAGGCTGCTCATAAGTCCCACCAGATATTTCCAAAAGGTTTATACCTTCTTTCTCAAGTAACTTAGCAACATAAATAGAATCTTCTGAGCTAAAACCTCCTTTCTGAAAATCAGCTGAGTTTAGCTTTACTGAAATAGCAAAATCATCACCAAGTTCAAGCCTACATTTTCTAATGATAGTTACAAGAAGCTTTGATCTTCCGTCTATTGACCCACCCCACCCATCGGTTCGCTGATTGATGTCTGGAGAAAGAAATTGAGATAAAAGATAGCCATGTGCTGAATGTAGTTGAATGCCAGTAAAGCCAACTTCTTTGGCAACCTTTGCTACAAAAACAAATCGCTCTATAACATCTTGTATGTCACCTTCGGTCATTTCCTTAGGAACACCGTAAGCTTTTCCTGGAATCTTTAACTGAACAGAAGAAGGCGCAAGTGGCCTGTCTGAGAGTGATTGTGGTGTTTGTCTTCCAGCATGACTTATTTGCATCCAGAGCTGGCTATTATTAATCTTTCCAGCATCTGCCCACTTTCTTAAGCTATCTATGTGCTCTTTGTATGTATTTTTTTCAATCGCAACATTCCCCGGTCCTTCCATATATCTTTTATCAACTTGAACATTTCCTGAAATTGAAAGTCCTACTCCTCCATCAGCCCATGTTTTATAGAGATTTGTATGCCTAATATTACAGAAGCTATTTTTATCAGCCACGCCCTCTGTCATTGCAGATTTACATAGTCTATTTTTTAGAATTTGATTTGGAGTAATATTAAATGTATCAGTAATATTCATATGTATATTTCCTAGCTGTAATAATTGAAATTAGTACTTGTTATCTATACAAGATTAACTATTATTTGTTCTTCATTATAGAATAGTATAGCAACAAATTTTCTGAGAATTAAAGCAGATAAAAGTATAAAAATTATGTCTAAAAATAGATTTTATGATTCAAGACTTAGCTATCTTTCGTTTGTTCAAAATACAGATGAGAAGAAAGTAATATCAGATAAAATATATCCATACTTATCAAACCTTCCTGATAGAGACGTTTATCATTTCCTTGATGCGGGTATTGGAGATGGGACTATAACTTCAAACATAATCAAGAAATTTCATGCATTAAAACCAGATTCGCTTTTATGCATTACTGGAAAAGAAATTAGCTTTGAAGATGTTTTTAATTCTTTAATTAAAATGCCAGATAGATTTATTGAGCACCCAAAGCTAGCTTTAACACTTACTAATATGAAGTTTTCTGAAATAGGTGCTTTAGCTTCAGCTAACAATAATTCAAGCGTAAAAATAAAGAATTTAGTATTAAAAGGTTCAAATGCTCATGATTTTGAAAAACAACTGGATAAATTAGAGTTATTTATTAATAAAAATTGGGGTTTTGATATAGATAAAAATGGAAGAACGGCTTATGTAAAACCTTGCATAATTAATATTTTTAGAGAAGATCAAGAAAAGCTTATTGTTGGCCATTTACCAAAGACCAAAAAGAATAATATATATGATTTTATACTGGCGTCACAGGCATATAGATCGAGATCATCTACAAAAGCTAAAATCAGTAATGTAATCAATCCTCTTTCAAGAATATTAAAAAAGGACGGTTTATTGGTAATAACGCATTCTGTTGGCAATGATTCCATTGAAAAAATATTTAACATTGCCTCTGTTGAATCAAATTTTTTTCCGGATACCAGCAAGACCCTAATTGCAGCAATTAAAGATAATAATTTATTTTCATCTAAAAGTTTTAAATTTTCTTCACCGAAAAAATACTCATATAGTTTTAGAAAAATTCCAAGTGAGATTGTTGCTGAGATGTCTAGCTCAAGCTTGCACTCAAAAATATCCAACATATTTTATATTGCTCAACTTTCTAAAGAAGAATCTGAATTGTTGCAAAATAATGCTAGTAAAATTGATAAAATTAAGAAAGCAATCCTAAATCAAGATACACTTTATTTTAATAATGAGATATTTTCGATAAAAAAAATATGAAAATTTTAATAATGGGCCTGCCTGGAAGTGGTAAAACATATCTAGCTGCAAGACTTCAACCGCTTTTAAAAGCAGCTTGGTATAACGCTGATAATGTTAGGGAAATGGCTAATGATTGGGATTTTTCTGATGAGGGAAGGTCTAGGCAAAGCATGAGAATGAAATCCTTGGCAGACTTTGAAAAGTCTCACGGACGAATTGTAATATGTGATTTTGTTTGTCCAACAGAAAATACAAGAAATAACTTTGCTGCAGATCTAATAATTTGGGTAGACACTATTTCTGAAGGTAGGTTTGAGGATACTAATAAAATTTTTGAACCACCTGTAAAATTTGATTTTCATATAAAGGAAAGGAATGATACAAATCACGAGATGATTGCTAAGGAGATATTAAAAAATGTTTGATTGGAAAAAACCAACTGTACAAATGCTAGGAAGATGGCAGCCTTGGCATGACGGTCACCAAGCCTTGTTCAAGCGGTGTGTTTCAAAAACAGGCCAAGTAATAATTCAAGTAAGAGACGTTGCTGGCGCATCTGGAGGCGATGGTCAGGATGATAACCCCTTTAATTGGGATGATGTTTGTAAAAATATAGAAATGGGACTTGAAAGAGATAATTTTTTAAGAGGTGTTCATTATGAAATAATGTTGGTGCCAAATATCACAAACATCTCCTATGGTAGAGGTGTTGGATATGCTTTTGAAGAAGAAACTTTTGATGATGAGACACATTCAATAAGTGCAACAAAGATTCGAAAGGAATTAAGAGAAAAAGGGGAGCTAGAATAGCTCTAGAACATTTTCAGGTGGTCTACCTATAATACCTTGAGAGCCT
>ERZ1047472.196-NODE-196-length-57490-cov-11.519387_pt1 | contig 57490 bp, 49 predicted proteins | sample MGYA00383095_ERZ1047472 | MGnify/ENA primary metagenome ERZ1047472 (study PRJEB29581, sample SAMEA5548365) | metagenome | biome: marine; feature: coastal; material: water | depth 1 m | study: Short-term variability in the microbial, nano- and picoplankton... | reverse complement strand
GATATCTACAGTAGCGTATCCAAATGTAGTCTCACTTTCAAAAGAGCTTACATTACCGCTTATGGATTGTGCAATTACTGAGAGTGTGATAAATGCTAATAATATTGAAGAGGTAAGTCGTCTGTACAAAGTTTTCATTTTTTTTAAGCTAAAGGTTCATTTATCAATTCCCGAAGGCAGTGAAAGGTAAATGATTTTTTTAATTCTGATTAGCATTAAAATGATGCTGCAGTTCGTTTTTGAAACCGATTCATTTCATTCCTTTTTTCTTTAAAATATCTAAAACTCAACTATTCCATGATTTAGCCGTTTTACAAATACGAAATATTATTTTTGTTCCACTTTAAAAAGACATGGCAAGACAACTGCAAATACGTGAAGCACTTCGTGAAGCAATGAACGAAGAAATGAGAAAAGACCCAAGTATCATATTAATGGGTGAGGAAGTTGCTGAATACAATGGAGCTTATAAAGTAAGTCAAGGTATGCTCGACGAGTTCGGTGAGAAACGTGTAATTGATACACCGATCGCTGAGCTTGGTTTTGCAGGAATAGCTACTGGTGCTGCGACCAATGGTCTTAAGCCTATCGTTGAATTTATGACATTCAATTTTAGCCTTGTAGCTATTGATCAAGTCATAAACGCAGCTGCTAAAATGAACAGCATGAGTGGAGGTCAATTTACCTGTCCTATGGTTTTTAGGGGACCCACGGGTTCTGCAGGACAATTAGGAGCTCAACACTCACAAGCATTTGAAAACTGGTTTGCAAATACTCCAGGTTTGAAAGTTGCTGTATTATCGAATTCTTACAATGCAAAAGGATTGCTCAAATCTGCTATAATTGATCCAGATCCCGTCATTTTTATGGAAAGTGAGCAGATGTATGGTCTAAAGCATGAAGTTCCAGAAGAAGAATATTACATCCCACTAGGGCAAGCAAATATTCAAAAAAGCGGTAATGATGTTACACTTGTTTCTTTTGGTAAAATGATGAGAGTAGCTGAGCAAGCAGTAGAAGCTTTGGCTAAAGAAGGTGTAGATGTAGAACTTATTGATTTACAAAGTGTAAGGCCAATAGATTACGATACAGTAGCTGACAGTATTCGTAAGACCAATAGATGTGTAGTGCTTGAAGAAGCGTGGCCACTAGCCTCTATCTCCTCTGAGATAAGTTATATGATGAGTCAAATAGTGTTTGATTATTTAGACGCACCTATAAAGCGAGTTACGACTAGAGATACTCCATTGCCTTATGCTGCTACGCTTGTAGACGCTTGGTTGCCAAACGTAAAGCGTGTTGTCGACGCAGTGAATGCTGTGATGTACAAATAAAAACATCCCTATCTTTTTCATTATTACAAATTGATTTTCAACTCAGATTGGAAATCTTGAAATAGTCTTAAATTCGTATCAAACCAATGCGTAAAATTTTAGGACTCGTCATTCTTATGGTAGGCTTAGCTCTGCTATATTATCTACTGAACCCCATTTCAGTAGGAAAAGCTAATATTCCTCCTCTTGGAAAACTACTCAATCCATACACAGGAGCTTGGCAAAATGCAGAAGACTCTGCTGATTATAGCGATATAAATTTAGACTCCCGATTTATTCAAAATGAGGTTAAAATCATTTTTGATGACCGAATGGTGCCTCACATTTTTGCAGAGAATCTAGAAGACGCCATGTTTGCTCAAGGATACGTAGAAGCATATCATCGATTGTTTCAGATGGATCTTTCCACTAGAGCCGCTGACGGTAGACTTTCTGAAATACTAGGAGTAAAACTATTAACATATGACAAGAAGCAAAGGAGACTTGGGTTGAATTACGGTGCGGATAATGCTGTAAAAGGATGGAACGAATTTCCAGAAAAGCTTGGAGTGATTAATCAATATACCGCTGGAGTAAATCATTTTATCAAAAGTCTAAGTCCTTCCGACTATCCTATTGAGTATAAGTTGCTCGATTATAAACCTGAGCCTTGGTCTAATCGCCACAGTGCATTATTACTGAAAGCCATGTCTCAAACCTTAGTTGGTTATGAAGAAGATATTGAGATGAGTAATGCTTACCGCTTTTTGGGTGAAGAAGACTTCAACTTTGTATATCCAGACAGAAACCCAAAGGACACCCCAGTTACAAGAGGCCCTTACAATGGCACCTTATCTTATTATCGTGACAACCCTATAAAGGATGTAGTAGGTGTAAATATTCCCTCAATATCTCGTCCTAGATCCCCAGATGGAGTGGGAAGTAATAATTGGGCAGTAAATGGTAGAAAAAGTGAAACTGGATTCCCGATGTTGGCTAATGATCCTCACCTTGCTTTGAGTTTGCCCTCTGTTTGGTATGAAATCGCAATCACCACACCAGATTTCTCAGCACAAGGAGTAACCTTACTTGGTATGCCTGGTATAATGATTGGGTTTAATGAAAACATTGCTTGGGGTGAGACAAATGTAGGCCACGATATGATGGATTATCATTTGATAAAATGGACGAATGACTCTCGCACTAATTATTACTTGGATGATAAAAAAGTGCCTGTTGATTTAAAGATAGAAAGCTACAATATAAAAGGTGTAGGTGAAATAACGGATACTGTACGATATACACACTGGGGCCCTGTAGTAGAAGATGAAAATAGCTTAGCCTTAAGATGGATAGCTCACGATGTTCCTACTTCACCAGAATTTATGGCTTTTGTAGATGGGATGCAGTGTGACAATTATGACGACTACCTAGCTGCAACTGGACAGTTTTATGCTCCTGCTCAGAATTTCATATATGCTGACAATTCTGACGAAATAGGGCTGAGGATAAATGGACAAATTCCAATAAAACGTGATCGTCAAGGAGTGATGATTAGTGCAGGAAGTTCAAAAAATGATGGATGGAAGGGATTCATACCACGAGAACTTAATCCACAAGAAAGAAACCCAGAAAAGGGCTTCGTAAGTAGCTGTAATCAATATAGTGCAGAAGAAAGCTTCCCTTACTATTATAATGGCAATTTTGAACCCTACAGAGGTAGAATGGCAAATAGAATTTTGCCTGCTAAAGATACCACATTTACCATCGAAGATTTCAAGGCATTACAAAATAGTACATACAGTATTCTCGCAGAAGAAGCTCTTACTGTACTAATTGCCAATCTTGATTCCAACAACCTAAATCACTCACTTGCCAAAAAATTGTTAAAGTGGGACTATAGATATAAAGCAAATTATCAAAGTCCAGTGATTTTTGATGCTTGGTTTGATGCTTTTCAAAAGTTATTATGGGATGAAATTTATACCCAGAAAGCTAAAGTAGATCTTCCAAATCCTGATGCGTGGGTAACTATAAATCTAATAGAGTCTGAACGAAACAATAAATTTTATGATGTGGATTCTACTACTCAAGTCGAAACTCTGAGAGACTTAGTAAACGTGTCTTTCAACTCTATCAAAACCAAGAAATTTCAAAAATTAGGAGACGATAAAGATGCTGAGATTCTTCATCTCACGAGATTGTCTGCTTTCTCAGAAACCAACTTATTCTTAGGTGGCACAAAGCATAGCCTAAATGCTATGCAAAAGTCATTTGGTCCCAGTTGGCGTATGATAGTTGCTCTAGGTGACCAGCCCGTAGCATATGCAGTTTATCCTGGAGGACAAAGTGGAAATCCTGCGAGTCATTATTATAAGAATAGAATCAAGACCTGGGCAGCTGGAGAGTACGACAAAATCACCATTGCATCTAAACCTAATTCTGTGTCAAACCCAATATTTAGCATCAATCTGACCAATGAAGAGTAATATTATTTTCATCCTAATTCTGGCATCCACTATGATTCTATCCATTATTCTGCCATGGTGGATTATTGTAATCATTGCATTAGGTTTCACTTATTTTGGTAAGATGAATCCTTTTCTAAGTTTCATTATACCTTTTGCGGCAGTATTTATTGCGTGGGTCGCAAGCATATACATTGTAGACAACGGAAGCGTACAGAATATATTAGGTAAGCTACTTAACGCAGACAGCAATTTTACGCCGTATATAGCTGGTCTAATTGGAGGGTTAGTTGCAGGTATATTTGGTCTAGCTGGCTCTTACCTAGCACCACTTGAAGAAGCCTTGAAATAAACACTAGATATACTTTTTAGCTTCCTTAAGACTTAGAGGTTGCATTGGGACTCGATCTATAAATTCTTGAACCCATTCTGGATTATATCGAGAGTACTGCCTTAGAGCCCACCCTATAGCTTTACGAATAAAAAACTCCTTATCTTGAGTATGTGGAATAATACAATGTTCCAATAGTTTGCTATCCACATCACTTTTGTATTTCAGTTGAAATATAATAGATGTACGGACAAGCCACATATTCTCACTCGCGTTCCATTGAGTTATAGTTTCTCTCATACCTTCTGGATATTTCTGAAAGTATGTACCAATAACATTACTTGCTAAATGGTCTACAGTATCCCACCAACTATTTGTTGTTATAAGCTCTTGAAAATCTTCTATGTGATGTAATTCCCAAAGTTTTTTGCCTTTCATCAATAATTCCTGTGCTACATAGTGAAACTCACGTTGTGGTTTATTGAACATTGCTTTGGCTAATTCTACTACATTTATCGGATTACCATACTCGGCATATACATCTTTACATATCTGCTTTCTGGTCGGACTCGATATACCATAAAACTCAAACTGACCTCGCAGGTAGTCTTTCATTTTTTTTGCAGCTCCTTCATTAGCAGCCGCTTCAAAAGCTAGTCTAAATATTCGGATGAAATGTTCATTCTCCATCCAACAAATAGAAGAAAAGTTATTTTTCCGGATTTATAGCCGCACGAATACTGAATACGTGTGAATACTGAGCAGCAGATTGATCACCTATATCAGTTAAGGCGTAGTCTAAGGTGACTTTTTTAAGTTTTAACCCTATTCCTATATTTGGTTGGAAAGTCCATTGATTCACAAAATCAAGGTCTAAGACTTCCTGAAAACTACCCACTCCACCGCGTAAAAAGATGATTTCTTTATAACCAGCTTCTACACCTATGCTGGGGTCTATACTTATTACATCTGTTTTGATAAGTGTATTCCTTCTCCCGTCAATAGAAATAGCTCCGTTCACCTCCGTAAGTAGGCTAAAATCTTCGGTAAAATCTATTTTTTTAGCTGCACCTAAAAGAAACTTCGGAAGCGTGATCTCTATAGAATTTACAGGTATTTCATTTCCGGTATTAATCAATGTTTGTTCTTGAGCCTCTGTGAATTGCACTTGCCAAGCAGTAAATGTGGTTGTGATGTCTCTGGCCATTAAGCCAAACATCCAATTATTTTCCGTCGTGTATCGTGCACTTACATCTACCCCAAAACCCCACGCACTAGCGAAATCCCCACCTGTTCTTCTAATGATTTTTGCACTTCCTCCAAAACTAAGCCTATCATTAAGTGCTCTCTGAGCATAAGAGACCATAAATGAATAGTCAACTGCACTAAAGGATGTTACTCGATCATAATTGATTTGTCCGTTACGGATTAAGTCTGTTGTGTTAGGTATCCCGTCCACTCCAAGACGAATCATTGAAAAACTCAAAGCTGCATTATCCTTTACTTTTGTACTTAGAGCTAAGTAATCATAATTAGCCACACTATTATACAAGTTTGAATGCATAAAGGAGAGTTGCAACTTATCTTTTTGGTCCACCAATCCTGCTGGATTCCAATATCCTGCTGAGACATCTTCTGAAGAAGCCACTACAGAATTCGCCATTCCAAAGGCTCTAGCTCCCACACCAATAGACAAAAACTCATTGCTATACTTCCTTACGGATTGAGCAAACGTGTCCAACCCTAGGACTAAGAAAATAAATATCAGTAAAAAATTAAAGCGAAAAGTGGTCATTTGATAATTCTTTCAACGCCTAGAGGAGTTGTATCTCCAAAGCATCTATAGAACGAGCTAACTCAGGTTCTATTGTCTCGCAAATGTCAATTAATAATTGACGTTGATCATCGTTTAACTCTATCATATTGAGATTGCGACAAACTCCTTCTACCGCAGTCACTACATTCTCTAGACTGGTATACTTTTCAAAGTACCTTGACTTCATAAATCGGCGATGCTGTCCCTTCCAAAGCTCATCATCTTGTAAGCCAGCATAACGCATGAACTTCAGTACCCAAGACTGTTCTACAGACTCTATCATTTTGTAGAAATCGTCAGCTAAGGTTGGATTTTGATCAAGTAAAATCTTATCAAGCAATATCTCCACCATAATATGGGTGATAAAGTAATCTCTATTGATATCCTTGTCTCCACTCTCTCTAATCATATCAGTAGCTCTATTGGTAATGTCTACAAAGACCATCCAGTTGTGGAATTTACGATCACTTGCAAAATGCTTATTTGTGCCATCATTCATAGAAGATATTTCTTTCGTTGTGAAAGTGATATTCTTATATGGATTGATGCGAAGTTTAGGGATATAGTGTCGAGCTAAATCAGGAAGAATAAGGCCAATATTGTAATACTTATTGTCTTCATCTCTATCAAAATAATAATGACTTAAATAATTCACTTCTGCAAAGAAAATGAATTGTAGCCAATAATTAACATTTACATAATCTTAGTACGTTTATTTATGCGGCTTGACAATAGTTTCATCTTGATTCATAATCTTACTATTGTATTTCGTGATGAATGATAGCCTCAAGTTGACTTTACCTTTTTACTATGAATAGCATAGGATTACCGCAACAAGAAACACGAAAAACTACAGAAAAACTTAATCAACTTTTGGCATTTTACTCTGTATTATATATGAATACGAGAGGGTTTCACTGGAATATAGAAGGTAAAGAGTTTTTTGAGCTTCACCAAAAATTTGAGGACATCTACAATACATTGGTTCTTCAGATAGACGAGATAGCAGAGCGAATTTTAACTCTAGAAGGAACACCAGAATACTCTTTCACGAGTTATTTACAATTATCCAAAATATCTCCAGAAACAGACATTACTGATGGTAACAAAGCATTGGGCTCAATCTTACAAGGCTACAAGACGGTTATCGGAATCCAACGAGATATCCTAACTACCGCTTCAGATATCAATGATGAAGGAACCGTTACTCTAATGAGTGATTATATTAATGCTCAAGAAAAAGAGATTTGGATGTACCGTTCATACTTAGCGTAAAAACATACATTCGCAACTCTGAATACTACAAATAAAACTTCTGACAAACTAGGAACAGAAAGTATAGGGAAGTTGCTTTTGCAACAATCCTTACCTGCTGCTATTGGCTTCTTAGTGATGTCTGTCTACCAAATGGTAGATGTATGGTTCGTCAGCAGATATGCAGAAGGTGAAATAGCAATTGCGGCCATTACAGTTGTGCTGCCGATTACTTTTTTAATTTCTTCCTTCGGAATGGCTATAGGCGTAGGTGGAGCGTCAGTACTAGCACGTGCAATAGGGGAAGGTAATGAGACAAAAGCTCAACGCACATTCGGCAACCAAATTACGCTTACACTTGGCTTTGTTTTGTCGTTTGTATTTTTAGGATATCTATTCCAAGATTCTTTACTCCGTTTGTTTGGTGCAAATGATGAAATTCTTCCATACGCTAAAAAGTATTTTAACATACTGATATTGGGTCTACCTTTTCTAGGGTGGGCGATGATGAGTAACAATGCTATACGTGCCGAAGGAAAACCCAAGGTAGCAATGCTTACCATGATTATCCCAGCTGTTTCCAATATACTTTTAGATTACATACTCATTTTCCACATGAACATGGGCATTGAAGGAGCTGCTTGGGCTACTATTACTGGTTATATGTTAAGTGGTGGATATACCTTGTGGTTTTTCTTGTCTGGAAGAAGCGAGCTGTCTGCATCTCGCGAAACCGTAAGACTCAGTCTCCCCATCGTAAAGGAAATCGCATCTATTGGCTCTATAACTTTGGTGAGACAAAGCATGTTTAGTCTTCTTGCTATTATACTTTACAGTCAACTAGATAAGTGGGGGCAGATTGAATACGCTTCAACTCTTGGAGAAAGTGGCGGATCTCACGCTATTGCTATATACGGACTGATTAGAGGCTTCACGCTATTTGTAGCTTTCCCTATTATTGGCATTATGCAAGGGCTTATGCCTATAGTAAGTTATAACTATGGAGCTGAGAATTGGTATCGTGTCAAAAGTTCGATTTGGCTTGCAGTAAAAGCAACTACTGTGATATCTATTATTCTTCTAAGCATAATTGTATTCTTCCCCTATGAGTTAATTGGCATCTTTACCGAAGACAAGGACCTACTAGCAAATACCCCGCGTGTTTTACAACTCATTTTCGTATCATTACCTGTGATGGGAGTCGGTTTTATTGGTGGTGCTTACTTTCAAGCAATTGGAAAACCAATTCCTGCTTTGGTACTTACACTGGCAAGACAGGGAATTTTCATGATACCATTGATGTACATGCTGTCTCATTTCATAGGATTAGATGGAGTTTGGGCTGCACTACCTGCGGGAGAAATATTGGCAGGAATGTGGTCAGGTATATGGCTATATCTAGAAGTGAATAAAACAAAAGAAAGCAATACAAGCACTTCACAAATCGAGACAATAGGTGCCGAATAATAGACAACTAACCTTCAACCTTAGGCTATTCACTTAGAACCTGCTGATAGTCTATTTCTGGTGTATCAATTATACAAAACAGATTCAAATCATCTTAAAAGTATCTTCTTCTTACTGGCATCGTAATTGATATTCTCAACTGTAAATAGTTTAAGAATATGAAATATGGTAGCCCATTCATTAGTTGTTTCCTAATTTTCCTACTTTTCTCTAGTTGTGGGAAAGTTCATTTTGGCCCTGCAAACCTAGTAGTTAGTGATGTCCAGTTTACGGAAACCAAAAGCCGTACTTTTTTAGACGCTCCTGCTAGTTTCTCCCAGATAATTCAGATTTTAGATTTAACAGACCTGAAACAAGGACCGGTAATATGGCCAAGTATGTAAAAACCATTTACACCTACAACGTATCGTACAATGTAAGAAACACCGGCTCAGGAATAGCCTATGATACTGCGGTGGACATCCGTTGTTCACTCAACAACCGTTCAGAGAAAGTAGTCACTATATCGCTAGGTGATTTACAGCCGGACCACAATAAAACCCACTCAAATACTGTTTCCTCTACCAATATAATCGTAAAGTATTGCTACGTAAAAGCCTATTGGTTTGATTAATAAAACTTCATTCCAAAAACCGCCGTCAGATTTGGAAAACTCCTCGATTCATACAATCCAAGACTAACTCATTGTATAATAATTTGGGCAAAGTGTATAGTACAAATAACAACCGAGGCTAATGGCTAGCTGTGCCCCCCATTGAGCATCACACTACACATCAAAAGCCTCAGCGATGATTGCTTCTTGCTCCTTTTTGTGTACAGAAGCATATCCTGTAGCTGGACTTGCACTGCTTCGTCTTGTAATTTCTTTAAAGCTTCTTGCCCAGTCATAACGAAGTATATGCATCCAAGCACCCATATTTTTAGGTTCTTCTTGTACCCAGCAGAATTCTGCATCTTTATACTTTTTCATCAAAGCTTCCATCTGTTTCTCCGGCATAGGATAGATCTGCTCTAGACGAACTATTGCGACATCAGTTTGTTTATCTTCCTGTTGTTTTGCAAGCAAATGATAGTATATTTTACCCGAGCAAATATTCACCCTTTTGACTTTTTTAGCATCTACGTAGTTGTCATCTATAAGCTCCTTGAAACCGCCTTTTGTAAATTCTTCTGTAGTACTTACACATAAAGGATGACGGAGCAAACTCTTTGGGCTCATAACAACCAAGGGCTTTCTATAATCCGTCTTAAGCTGACGTCTAAAAGCATGGAAAAGATTTGCAGGAGTTGTGATATTCATCACCTGCATATTTGCCATAGCACAGAGCTGGAGATATCGTTCTAGTCTGGCACTACTGTGCTCTGGCCCTTGTCCTTCGTATCCATGAGGAAGTAGCATCACTAAACCACTGTATCTACCCCATTTAGTCTCTCCACTAGCTATAAACTGGTCAATCATCACCTGACAACCGTTTGAAAAATCACCAAATTGAGCTTCCCAAATAGTCAAACCCTTTGGGTTAGAAAGTGAATAACCATACTCAAATCCAAGTACTGCGTACTCTGAAAGCAATGAATTGTATATTTCAAACTTTGCTTGACCATCAGCCACATTGTTCAGTGGGATATATTCATTTGCACCTTCCTCAGTTTTGAGCACTGCATGACGATGAGAAAAGGTACCTCTTTCTACATCCTGGCCGCTCATTCTTACCGAGTGACCTTCTTCCAATAAGGTCCCATAAGCCATAAGTTCACCCATAGCCCAATCATAAACTCCATTCTCCGCCATTGCCTTACGATCCTTGTAGAGCTTGGTCACTTTTCTGATTGGCAAATGATTTTCAGGTATATCTGTTATCGCTTTAGCAACTGCGTCCAAGTTCTTTTTAGTGACACTGGTCTTGACAGACTTCTCAAAATCTTCTTTCGTACCTGTCTTAAGTGCTTTCCAGGAAGACTTTGGGAGATTATTGTCCACTGGCTTTTTATCAGCACGTACATCTTCTAAATCTTGCTGAAGCATCGCCTTGAATTCCTTTTCCATTTTCTTAGCCAAAGATGCTTCTATGGTACCTTGCTCGCTAAGTTTCTTAGCATAAATCTCTCGTGGATTAGGATGCTTAGCTATCGCTTTATACAGTACAGGCTGTGTAAATTTAGGTTCATCACCTTCATTATGACCATATTTCCTATATCCAAGAATATCAATAAAGACATCTGAATGGAATGTTTGGCGGAATTCAAGTGCGAGTTTGATTGTGTAGACAAGAGCTTCCACATCATCACCATTTACGTGAAATACTGGTGCTTTAGTAGTTTTAGCTACATCTGTGCAGTAGATTGATGTACGTGCATCTGTGTAATTCGTGGTAAAGCCTATCTGATTATTGGTGACCAAATGAAGTATACCACCCACATTATAGCCGTCAAGCCCTGCCATTTGTAAAACCTCATAAACAACACCTTGACCTGCTATTGCTGCATCACCGTGTATTAGGATAGGTGTGATTTTACTTAAATCGTCCCCATATTGTTTGTTCAGTTTTGCACGTGCTATTCCTTGTACAACAGGATCAACTGCCTCAAGGTGACTTGGATTTGGGCAAAGGTTCAATTTCACATCCTTACCTAAACTCGTCTTCACTTTACTCGTGTACCCAAGGTGATATTTTACATCTCCCTCAAAAACAGATTCTTCATATGCATTCCCTTCAAATTCATTAAAGATTTCAGCATAGCTTTTTTTCATAATATTGGCTAGCACATTCAGTCTTCCTCTATGAGCCATACCAATCACAAATTCTTCTACTCCATGGCTAGATCCCAATTCTATGGCAGCATCTAGTGCAGGAATGAGTGATTCTAATCCTTCTAGAGAGAATCGTTTTTGGCCAACATATTTAGTATGCAAGAAATTCTCGAATGCCACAGCTTGATTGAGTTTTTCCAAAGTTAGTTTCTTTTGCTCAAGCGTAAAATCAGGTTGATTTTTACGCTTCTCCATCCTGCTTTGCAACCACTCTATACGCTTAGGATCAGCCATATACATATACTCTACGCCAATGCTCTCACAGTAAGTAGCTTCGCAATGAGCAATGATATCCTTAAGCTTAGCAGGACCAATTCCTATTGCCACACCTGCATTGAATTTTTTATTCAAATCATCTTTAGAAAGTCCAAAGTTTTCCAGACTTAAGTCCGGAGTATATGTTCTTCGCTCTCTTACAGGATTTGTCTTGGTAAATAAATGTCCCCTAGTACGGTATCCGCCATTGATAAGATTCAGGACATTTATTTCCTTCATCATATCTTCAGATACAGCACCTCCTTCATCAGATAATCCTAGATCTCCATAGGCTAAATCAAAGCCTTCAAAAAACCGTTGCCAGCTTTCGTCCACGGACGATTTATCACTTTTGTACTGTTGGTAAAGATGCTCTGTTGCATCTACATCTGCGTTGCTTAGATAAGAATGACTTAACATTTTAATAATGGTATAACAAAAATATAAAAGGGGTTCACATAGACCTTGTTATTTTAAGGAAATTACGGCCACTTTGTTATATTTGGAAACAACTAATTAACAAAAACAAGGAAGGATTTACAGTAAAAAAAGAGAGACCTACCTTTTTATCGGTGCTTTGCATCCTTACATTTATTGGAAGCGGATGGGGAATCGTAGATGGCATCACTGATTATTTAAGTGCGGAAGAAGCTGAGGCTGCCTCGGCATTGGTAGAAGACTCTATGAAAGATGCAATGGATGACATTGAAGATAGCGAGATGAGTGAATCCCAAAAAGATGTAATGGAAGGCTTATTGGATGGTGTGTCTTCTAGCTTGACAGAAGAAAATACCAAAAACTCCAGTCTAGTTTCTATTCTCTCTTCTTTGCTCACTTTAGCAGGTGCATTTCTGATGTGGAATTTGAATAAAAAAGGATTCTATCTCTAAATCTTGGGGACAGTCATAGCCATTGTAGGATTGATAATGATATTTGGTGGGCTCATAGGAGCTGCAGCTGCTGGAGCCACAGGATTTACAGGGGTACTATTTATTGTGCTCTACGGTGTTAATACGAAGCATATGGCATAATTAACAACATAAATTATCTTAGAAAGGTGTGCGAAGTATATTCGCACACCTTTTTAATTTCCGATTGTTTGAAAAGATGAAACAGTCACAATGAACAGTAGAGAATTTGTACAACTCTTTAATGAGTACCCAGCCTTTCTTGAGTTGGAAAATGAAATCAAGTCTGGGAAAACAAGACTTAGTGTTCAAAATGCTATAGGTTCATTCAAGCCTTTGTTATTTAGTCATCTGCAAAAGCATTCTGAAAGGAGCGTCCTTGTTCTCTGTAAAAATCAAGAGGAAGCTGAATACATATACACTGATTTAGAGGTTTTTACAGACCACAATTATGTATTTCTTTTGAAAGATTCTTTCCGAAGAAGCTTTGATATGACAGTGCCTGAAAGTAACAAAATACAGAGTAAAGCAAGTGTTTTGGATGCACTTTCGGATTTAGAAAAACCCAAAATTGTTGTTTCTTACCCAGAAGCATTAGTTGAAAAAATAATCAAACAAGATGCCTTTGAAAAGAGCAAACTAACTTTCGAAATCGGGGAAGAAATAGATCTTGATTTCTTGATTGAAGTACTCAATGAATACTCCTTTTTTAGGGAAGATTTTGTTTATGAACCAGGTCAATTTTCTATACGAGGCGGTATTATTGATCTTTTCTCATTTGCAAGTGAATTACCATTTAGGCTGGAGCTGGATGGGCGCACCATAGAAAGTATTAGAGAGTTTGATCCGATAAGCCAGCTTAGCACAAGAAAGCTTGTCCGTGCTACAGTAGTACCTAATGTACAAGAAATAGCTAAACACGAAGAGAGTACAGATATATTTGACTATTTAGGTCCTAAGCCCTTGGTGTGTACTACAGATTTGCCATACCTATTCGAAAGACTAGAAAAAGGATGGAAAAAAGCATCTGAAAAGTCTTCCGCTGAACATAATCCAGAGGAACTTTATTTTGATATAGAGGCTGTTGCAAATCAGCTAAATAAAAAGACTGTAATTGAATTTAGCAGCCAGACATTTTTTAGGCCCTCAGTTAAAATAAAACTCAACCAAGTCCCACAACCTCCGGTCAACAAAAACTTCAACCTACTTATAGAAACCCTTAAATCTCTCAAAGAAAAAGGTTACGAAACATTGGTTTTTTCTGAGAGTGCAAAACAGATAGAGCGATTAGAAAGCATCTTCGATGATTTAAAATCTGGTTATGAAATACAACCTGTCTACAAGAGTTTAAGTAATGGATTTATTGATCACGACCTGAAAGTAGCGGCATATACAGAACATCAGATCTTTAATCGATTCTATCTAGCAAAATCTGGCAAAAGGAAGTCAACATCTGGAAGTATATCGCTCAAAGAACTGCAAGGACTTAACCCTGGAGACTATGTAGTGCATATAGACCATGGGGTGGGTCAGTTCAAAGGTTTGCAGCGAATAGAAATGGCGGGTAAGTTGCAAGATGCCATACGTCTAGAGTATAAAAATGGAGATCTCCTATACGTGAATATTGGTTCGCTTTACAAGATAAGTAAGTATAAAGGGAGGGAAGGAACTGAACCAAAGGTGAATAAGCTTGGTAGCGATGCTTGGAGTAATCTAAAGCGAAAAACTAAAGCCCAAGTAAAAGATATCGCAAGAGATTTGATAAAGCTCTATGCAAAACGTAAAGCTGAAAAAGGGTATCAATTCACTCCAGATTCTTACCTTCAAACAGAACTAGAAGCTAGCTTCTTGTATGAAGACACCCCGGATCAAGCAAAAGCCACAGAGGATTTCAAAAAAGACATGGAAGGTCCGAATCCTATGGACAGACTCATTTGTGGAGATGTTGGTTTTGGGAAGACAGAGGTTGCTGTCCGTGCAGCATTCAAAGCAGCTTGTGACAGTAAGCAAGTAGCTATACTGGTTCCTACTACGATATTGGCTCAGCAACATTATCATACGTTCAAAGACCGCCTCCGTGATTTTCCAGTTACTGTAGATTATGTGAATCGATTTCGAACACAAAAACAACAAACTCAAACCTTAAAAAATCTTGCTGATGGTAAGCTAGACATCATCATCGGTACACACAAACTATTGAGTAAGAAGACTAAATTCAGTGATTTGGGACTTCTTATTATTGACGAAGAACAAAAGTTCGGTGTAAGTGCTAAAGAACGACTTAAAGAGTTTCGAGCAAATGTAGATACGCTTACATTGACCGCTACTCCTATACCACGTACACTTCACTTTTCATTAATGGGTGCTCGAGATCTAAGTATCATTCAGACTCCGCCGCCAAACAGAAGATCGGTACAGACCGAAGTACAGGTATGGAACGATGAAGTAATACAAGAGGCTATAAGCAATGAGCTGGCACGTGGTGGCCAATCCTTCTTGATACATAACCGGGTAAAAGATATTCAAGAAGTGGCTCAACGTATTAGAAATCTTGTGCCAAATGCTCGTGTTGTTGTTGGACACGGACAGATGAAAGGTGATGAATTGGAGCAAGTGATGGTGCAGTTTATCGAAGGAGAATATGACGTGTTGGTAGCCACTACCATTATCGAAAGCGGACTCGATATTCCAAATGCGAATACCATCATCATAAACAACGCTCATATGTTTGGTCTCAGTGACCTACACCAAATGAGAGGAAGAGTAGGTCGTAGTAATCTAAGAGCATACTGCTACTTACTTGCTCCTCCGATTTATACGCTCCCAGAAGATGGAAGAAGAAGACTACAGGCTATAGAAGAATACTCTGATTTAGGAAGTGGGTTTAATGTAGCTATGCGAGATTTAGATATCCGAGGGGCAGGTAATCTTCTTGGAGCAGAACAGAGTGGCTTTATATCTGAAATCGGTTTTCATATGTATCATAAAATTCTAGACGAAGCTATTCGCGAACTAAGAGATGGAGAGTTTAAAGATGTACTTGATGAAGGTGAAGACAATAAGAAGCTTCAGCTTTCGGTAGAAACTACGGTAGAACCTGATTTTGACGCACGGCTTTCTGAGTCTTATGTAAGTAATGTGAGTGAGAGGATAAGTCTTTATGGTACGCTATCAGCTATCGCAAACGAAGAAAAACTTGATCTATTTGTAGATGAACTTATCGATAGGTTTGGAGAGATGCCTGCTGCTGTTAGGAACTTGATATTTAGCATCAGACTAAAACTAGCTGCTCAAAATCTTTATGCTGAAAAAATAAAAACGCGAGAAAACGACCTTTTCCTTTATTTCAGTAATAATCTTGGAGAGGAATTTTATCAAGCTCCAATATTTGCGATGATACTAGAGAAGATAAAGACAAAACCAAGCAAATTTGAATTTAAACAGGGTAAAAATCACCTCATACTAGCATTAAAAGGATTCTCAAACTTACAAGAGGGATTACAAGAGATGATCACTCTAAAATCTTCAGAACAATAATTTCAAAATCAACTAAACTTCAGTTTACGCAATGTTTATTTTGCTAAATGTAAAGTTTACTTGTCTTTTTGTAAATCTTAATTTACTTTTGTGTCGCTATGATAAAAAACTATCTCTTTCATAATCGATACAAAAAGATCGGTTTGATTATTCTAATTCCTTTTACTATAATTGGTCTCATCTCTATGTTTACTGGGTTCGAACCTAGTTTCTTATCCATTAAAGTACCGGCCAGTTTCGCGTCTCAACTATTTGGAGAAGATCAATTATTTGGAATGATAGAAAACAATGTTTGGAATGAAATACTAGGCATGATTATCATTATTAGTTCTTTGATGGTAGCATTTTCACGAGAAAAAAATGAAGATGAGTACATCTTGAAAATCAGATTAAACTCTTTGGTATGGGCGGTATATCTAAACTATGATATCTTATTGATTGCAATATTGTTCGTTTATAATCTTTCCTTTCTAAATGTGATGACACTCAATATATTCACTGTCCTATTTTTCTTTATTATTAGATTCAACTGGCAGCTTAACAGACTAAATAAATCATTAGAAAATGAAAAATAATATTAAGGTCGAAAGAGCCAAAAACGGAATCACTCAAGCAGAGTTAGCTCGTAAAATTCAAGTAAGCAGGCAAACCATAAATGCAATGGAGCTTAGCAAGTACATCCCTTCTACCCTATTAGCTCTTCGGCTCGCTCAAATTTTTAATACCTCTGTAGGAGATCTGTTTATTCTAGAAGAAAGCGATTGGGATTGATCTTAGTTAAAATCCTTTCAACAACTCCCCAAATTTCCATACATCCATAAAGGAATTGTAAAGAGGAACTGGAGCTAAACGTATCACATTTGGCTCACGCCAATCTGCTATTACATCATTTTCTGTGAGATAGTCAAAGAGTGCTTTCCCATTTTCATTGGTTAGCATACTGAGCTGACAGCCACGTTCTTCTGGAGTGATGATCTCAAACTCAAGTTTATCATTAGACTCTTGGGCATCTATTACTACTTGCTCTAGAAATGCATTTAGCTTACCTCCTTTTTCTACCAATGCATCCATGCCAACTTCATGAAACATATCCAAAGAAGCCTTATGAGCTGCCATAGTAAGCACAGGGGCGTTACTAAGTTGCCAACCTGCGGCACCTGGTTCAGGTATAAATCCTCTCTTCATCTGAAAACGCTCGCTTTCTTTATGTCCCCACCAACCTGCAAAACGAGGAGTTTCTGGATTGTTACCATGGCGTTCGTGAACGAACACTCCACTAACTCCGCCAGGACCACTATTCATATACTTATAAGTACACCATGCAGCAAAATCTACATTCCAGTCGTGTAGTTGCATCTTTACATTGCCCGCTGCGTGAGCACAATCAAAACCTGCTAATGCTCCCACACTATGTGCAGATTTTGTAAGTTTTTCGATATCAAATGCCTGTCCAGTGTAGTACTGAACTCCACTAAAGAATAGCAATGCAAGTTCATCACCGGTTTCTTGTATCGCAGACTCGATATCCTCTGTCCTTAGATGATGCTCCCCTTCACGTGGTTTTAGTTCTATAACCGCATTATCATACTTATACCCGTGATGTTTTACTTGACTCTCAATCACATACATATCACTCGGGAATGCTCCATCTTCCATAATGATTTTATATCTTGACTTAGTAGGTCTATAAAAACTGACTAGCAATAGATGAAGGTTTACAGTCAAGTTGTTCATCACTACAACTTCCTCTTTTTTAGCACCTACCACAGCAGCTTCTTTCTCGAAAAAATGATGGTAGCTGAACCACGGATTTTTCCCGTGAAAATGGCCCTCTACTCCATACTTTTTCCAATCGTCCAGCTCTTGCTGGATATAATCTACAACTGACTTAGGTTGGAGTCCTAGAGAGTTTCCTGTGAAGTATAGTTGCTCAGCTCTTGTTTTGCCTGGAGGCATAAAAAACTGACTTCTGTATTTAGCCAATTGATCTTGGCTATCTAAACTCTGTGCGCACTGTTGGGTAGACTCCATTTGCATTGTGCAAATAAAAGGAGATTTTAATCAAAAAGATTCTTTAACATAGAATCTATCAGCGAGTATTCACCATCTAATTAGGATTAAAAAGTCTTAGATAATTTCCTTGTTTATATCCCATGCCATTGACATCTATGAATTGATACCCTAAAGGAAATATGATTTCGTTGCAATCGTTGACCACACCATACGCATCCGCTTTTCTAACAATAATCTTATCTCTATTTATAATCTTTGGAGGTAAATCATAAATCAAAGGCAGTTTCTCATTGCCATATACGTCGTATACTCCCCAGGTGTTTTGCCAAGACTGCACAACAATAAGACCATCTACAGGAAGTCTTACTTCTTGAAACATAAAAGGAATAACAAGCTGAATTCTACTATTGATGATACTTCTACCAAAACTATCCCCTACAATGGCATAACCGTTCTTGAAATTACTCGCTTCCACGAAAAGGTATGGTGAGATTTCCTTTAAATCATAGTTTATATATGCATAAAGATCACCTTTCGCCACATACGCCTTGTTTTCAGACAATTCGCTAACTTCGGTATATTTAAAAGGAGTTTTTTCAGCATTACGAGTAATTATAGCGTAATATCTAGTATTCTGATGTTTTCTAACTTTCCATTCTTGACCATTGGCAAAGCAGCAAAGTATGAATAGAACAAGTATTAGTAAAGAACCTCTCACAACTCTTCAAATGATAGCTCGTCTCCTATAAACCACTTATCGTTTAGCTTTATGGCTAAATACTTCCACTGGCACTCATGTTTCCGTCTCTTACATTGAATGGTGACGTAACAGTATTCATTATCTTTTTCGTCCATACCATATTCGAAGTGAGTATTTTTAACTTCTATTTTCTGGAGATTCACTTTTTCCTTCTCGGACTTCTTAAGAATTTTATGTAAATCCTTCTGTAAGCCCCTCATCAACATCTGCTGACGATAAATGACTTGATCTTCTCTATATTCTATTGCTAAAGTATCAAAAGTGGATTTTAGAAACTTGACATCAGGTACAAATTTTTTAATCAAGGTAAGATCTTCCTTTAGCAAAGCACTGTAGAAAGAATCTGCTAATTCTTCCAAATCATCATAAAGACGAATTCTATTCGCACTATCACGAGCTGGATTTTTCAATTCGTACAATTGGCTAAACCCAGTATTGGCAATCATGCAGCATATGATTAGAATGGAATATCTCACTGATAGTAAAGTATTAGCAAATTTATAGCCAAAATATGAATATGCTGAAAATACTTAAGTAGGAGATGCATCATTCTCTTCTAGATAATCCTCTAATTAGTACCATCTTTAGTCGATCGTGTGAAAAAGGCTTCGAAACATTAAGTGAGAAGCCTTTTTTTTATATGCATACCAAACTTTGATAATCAGTACTTTTGCAAGATGAGATTTTCGCTAGTCTGGAGCACCATTTGTATAACTTTTTTAATCCTTTGGGGAGGATGCAAAGAGCCTAAGAAACATGAGAAAATACAAATAGTCACAACCACGGGCATCATTGCAGACTGTATCTCAGAGATAGTGGGCGAACAAGCAGAAGTTATTTCCTTAATGGGACCAGGAGTTGATCCTCATCTGTATAAAGCATCGCAAGGTGATATCACCAAATTAAGCTCCGCTGATATCATTATATATAATGGTCTACACTTAGAAGGCAAAATGGCTAAGATGCTTGAGAATTATGGTAAACAAAAAACTGTACTAGCAGTCGGTTCTTACGTAAAACCTGATCTTTTGAAAAAAGTAGATGACAACTCGGATTTAGTCGACCCACACATTTGGTTTGACCCTCAGATTTGGTCACAAGGATTAGAAGGAATAGCCAAAGAAATGAGTAAAATAGAGGGTTTAGAATCCAGCTTTGCAAATTGTAAAAAATATATAGACTTGATAGACTCTTCAAGCAATAGTGCGTCTACACTACTAGATACAACTCTCAATCAGAGCCAACGAATATTAATTACTAGCCACGATGCGTTCGAATACTTCGGTGATGTGTTTCAGTTCAAAGTCAGAGGATTACAAGGAATATCTACTGCTGCAGAATATGGAGCTAAAGATGTAAAACAGCTCATAGACTTTATCATCTCAAACAATGTGAAAGCTGTTTTTGTAGAAACTAGCGTAAGTGATAAAAACCTCAAAGCTGTACTAGAAGGTGCAAGAGCTAGAGGATATGACCTTCGCATAGGCGGCACACTTTATAGTGATGCTCTTGGTGCAGAGGGTACAAAAGCTGCAAGCTATATCGGTATGCTAGAAAGTAATGTTTCAACTATCTCAAAAGGACTAAGATGAACAAAACCATAATTGAAGCACATAATCTCACTGTACTATACGGGCGAAAACCCGCTTTATGGAATGTAGACTTTGTACTCCCAGAGAAGCAAGTCATAGGCATAATGGGACCTAATGGAAGCGGCAAGAGCACACTCCTAAAGTCTATTATGGGTGTGGTAGAACCTACTAGTGGATTCACCAAAATCTATGATCAGGAGCTAGACAATGTAAGAGATAAAGTAAGCTACGTGCCTCAGAGACAAGAAATAGACTGGGACTTCCCTGCAAGTGTATGGGACATCGTTTCTATGGGTAGATTTCAAAACAAAGGTCTTTTCAAAAAGCTTACTTCTGAAGATAAGGACATCATTGCAGATAGTCTTGATAAAGTAAATATGCTCGGATTTTCCAAAAGACAAATTAGTCAATTGTCTGGCGGGCAACAGCAACGAGTTTTTTTAGCGAGAGCCATAGCTCAACAAGGAGAATTGTTCTTGATGGATGAACCATTTGCAGGTGTGGATATAGCTACAGAGGAAATGATTGTAGAGCTATTAAAAAACATGAAAAATGAAGGGAAAACATTGGTGATAGTCCATCATGACTTGCACACTGCTCAGTCCTATTTTGACCATTTGGTTCTGCTAAATACTAGGTTAATCGCTACAGGAAGTGTAAAAGACGTATTTACAGATCAAATACTTACCGACACTTATGGAGGTAGACTTACTACTATTTCTAAAATCAGTCAAGAATTAGAGAATAAGGAATTTCCAATCAGACACAAGTGACAGGAATCTGGGATCATATATCGACTTTTTTTTCAGCAGAGAACTACACCCTATTTGTGGTAAGTATAGGGTCAGGAATCCTCTGTCTTGCTGCTGGCGTGGTCGGCACATTCACATATCTCAGAAAAAGAGCACTTATTGGTGATGTTATATCCCATTCGGTATTGCCCGGTGTCACTATAGCATTTATGCTCTCTGGAATGAAAAATCCACTCTATTTTCTCTTAGGAGCTATTTTATCTGGGCTACTGTCCATCTGGATAGTGGACTACGTGCAAACCAAGTCCAAACTAAAACCAGACACCATTCTGGCTTTAGTTCTAAGCGTGTTCTTTGGAATTGGTATAGTCTTACTCACAAAAATCCAGCACAGTGGGAATGCTGCTCAAAGTGGATTGGATAGCTTTCTCTTTGGGAAGGCTGCTTCCATGGGTATGTTTGACTTACAGATATTCTGCGTCATTGCTATTATAAACATACTTTGTATTATCATTTTCTTGCGAGCTTTTAGCCTTATTAGTTTTGATGAAAATTATGCAAAAGGTCTAGGTTTCAATGTTGGATTATTAAAATCTTTCATTGCAACTCTCACCGTAGTCACAGTGGCTATTGGTGTGCAAGCCGTGGGTGTGGTCTTAATGGCTGCATTATTAATCACTCCTGCAGCTGGAGCAAGATTTTTGACAAATTCCATTCGTATTATGTTGGCATATGCAGGTACTTTTGGTTTCTTCAGTGGTATCTTTGGGGCATTTATTAGTTACAGTGGTACTGGCATGCCTACAGGTCCTTGGATTGTGGTTGTATTATCAGTGTTCACACTTACAGCGATTCTTTTTGGTAAAAGGCAAGGCGTATTTGTGAGAATTAGACTAAGGAACTCCAACAACATTAAAATCAATAATGAAAACATATTAAAGGATATTTACAAAGCTTCAGATGGTGGAGAAAAATCTCTCAAAATAGATGTCTTAATAGAAAAAGAAAAGTACCTACCAGGAATGCTAAAAGGTGTTCTCAAACGATTGGAGAATGATGATTTAGTAGATACAGTCAGAGGATTAATCATTCTGAATGATAAGGGCAGGATTGCCGCCAGAGAAGTTATTAGGAAACACAGACTTTGGGAGATTTACCTTACAAAGTATTTCCAACTGGATGCGGACCACATCCACGATGATGCAGAGGGTATTGAACACGTTATAACCCCAGAAATTGAAAAAGAATTAATTAGACTTTTGGACAGACCAACTAAAGATCCACATAAAAGCGAGATCCCATACTAATGAACGATTTCTATATCATATTCACGGCAAGTTTAGTTGCCATCAACTGTGCTCTAATGGGTAGTTTTCTTGTGATGCGAAAAATGGTAATGATAGGAGACGCCATATCTCATGCTGTTTTACCGGGCATTTTTATCGCGTACATAATTAGTGGCTCCACTGCAAGTCTTCCTATTCTCATTGGTGCAGCTTTCAGTGGAATACTAGCTACTTTAATGATAGAGTGGTTTACAAAAAAAGCTCGACTGCAAAGTGATGCGGCTATCGGCATTTCATATACATTACTTTTTGCAATTGGAATCATCTTAATATCTAAATACGGAGCAAATGCGGACTTAGACCAACAGTGTGTACTATATGGCGAGATTGAATATGTAGCACTATGGCTCACTCCAATTTTTGGCAATTTCGCATTACCTCAGCAGTCTATCATTCTCTTGATAGTGTCAGCGATACTCATTACAGGAGTTGTATGGGGTTATAGAGGACTATTTATCACCACTTTTGATCCCAATTTTGCAATGTCTACTGGAGTAGCTGTTGCATTTTGGCATTATTTTTTAATGAGTGGAGTCTCTTTGACTACTGTAGTTAGTTTCGAATCTGTAGGTGCTATTTTGGTCATCGCATTCTTATCTGGACCACCTGCAATTGCATACCTCCTTACTGAAAATTTTAAAAAAATGCTATTACTAGCTTGTATTATTGGTATCCTCAGCTCTGCTTTGGGTTACTATTTTGCGAAATGGATGGATGTATCAGTAGCAGGATCTATATCGAGTGTGATTGGAGTACTTTTCCTAATTATATTCTTAGCTACTCGTATTTCCAAAAGTAAGGTAGAAGTAATATCTGCCTAAAATTCAGTTAAAGACACTCTTACTGTTCACATACTGCTCACTTTATACAGTATCATTGTATATCATTAGTTAACGTTTAGGAAGAATTGAGACTACCTTTTTACTTACTTTTTATTTGGTGTAGCCTTACAAGCCAAAAGCTCTTTGGCCAGGACTCATCTGCATTCTTCATTTTAACAAAGAATGATATGCTAACTAATAACATCACCAACTTGGAGGAGGCTCTTAATATTCCTGGATTTCATAAACTCCATCAAAATAATCTAACTTCTCTCTCTTCTGGAATTTTAAGTATTGACGAGATTCTTATTCTTAAAAATAACCTTCCTCTCATTATGGATCATAATACAGGCTATGACCTTAGGTCCATTACAATGCTGGATATAGATCGATTGGAAGTTCATATTTCCCCTCATTCAGAATTCACCAAAAATAGTGGTGGAATAGTAGTAAAGCTATATAGTGTCGAAATAGCAGATAAGCCTATCGATATCCAGACTTTCATCACAAATAACTCATCATCAGACTTTCATATAGGAGCGAAGCTCAATCTCAGTAACAAAAGGCATAATGGTTGTATTCTATTGAATAGGAGCTTCAATGCGGCAATGTATGAGAATATAGAAGACAGAGGCACCATCGTAAACCCAATGGAGAGATTTGACTTAAACCTTGGTTATAAATTTAATATTCTGAGGACGGTGACACTTTCTGTGGGAAGTGATAATGCTATACTGAATACTCAGCAAAGAGGAGAAATCATAGAAGGCACATCGCGAGTGAAAGATATTGAGCAGCAACTGATTCGCAATAATGTTTACAGTACCTTAGCGACAGAGCTTTCTAAAAATCACAGCCTCACTGTGAATGCATTGCTGCATAGATATACGAATGAGCAAAATACCCTAATTAAAGATTTAAGTACAGGTAAAAAAGAAGCGATACCAAACTCTCCCGGTCAATACTCCACGGGGTACAACCAAGGCTATTTGTCTTTTTTACTGAGTTCAAAAAACAGAGCTTTTAATTACAACATCGGTCTTGAAATCAACAGTATCACAGACAATCAATTCTCTACTATAAATGCTATACAGCCTTCTTACTCTGACTACTCCGCTATTGGGATGTTTGAGTACACTTTCAGAAAGTCATTTGTACTGGAAGGAAGTGCAAAGCTATTGACCAATAGCTTGACAGGTAGTTACTTTATGCCTGGTGGTCGTATCACTCTCGCACCTAACAACACGCTACAAGTAATAGGTTCATACCAACAGTCTATCGTTTATCCTCACTTTAGTCAAAGTTTTTACCCTGCAAACATCACCGACGGTCCTCGCAATAATATTCTGCTAACACCATCAAATCTGAGCACAACAAACTTTAAAGTCTTAGTTACCAAGGAAAATGTAAAATTACAGAGTGGATTTTTAGTTCTCACTCAGAACAACGATCAACGCATACTTGAAAATCAAACAATATCAAGTACAGGGTCTAGAAGAAGCAGTACTACGTATGCTAGCTTGGTCTTCACGAATGAATGGGTAACTTGGAAACCAAGCATCTTATTGACCGGAATTAATAATACATTAGATACCAATTCTCTGACTTTTTTCTACCCTGAGATCAATACGTACTTACATATTGCAGTTCCAAAAACAAAATTAAATATCGGATTGACTGCTCGTAGAATTGGGCAACGAAATTTCACTACCCTTGAAGCTGGGGAATATCGATTAGTCGAGCAAGATCCTTACAACTCCCTCTCCGCTTCTGGCTCCTATACTTTTTTTGATGATAATCTGATAATCGCCTTTGGTGCAAACAACTTAAGTAGCCTTAACTTTGTAGAAACAAAAGAATACGAGTTTGTTAATCAAAATCCTACGCTCATTCAACAACAAAACGCAGTATCCAATTTAGTGAGATCATTCTTTTTCAATATTAGACTCAGAATAAAGTGAGAAGGTTTATTTATATAATTTTATTTACACTGTTGTTGAGTTCGTGTTTCAAACCAGATGAAGTATTACCACGTACGAAAACTGCGGAGACTATTATCTATCAAAATATAGAAGGCAACCAATCTTCTTATCTAAACTTGGAAGAGTTGCAAAGCGAATATCTTGCTGTAGAGCCTTCTTGGCACCTCAAATTTCAGAACTCAAAAGATGGATGGAGTATTTTTCTCAATAGTTTGAACAAGGTATCTGTTCATAATACCCGAATTACGGACTTTGATAAAGTAAACGGGTCACACTTTGAACAAGGTTTAGAATGGCAAGTAGACATACCTACCCCTGAAGGCTTGCAGCCAGCTCTTGGAACGTGGGGGGACTTTTCTTTTCCTAATCCAAAATCTTTTAAGGATGTACATCTTATTCTTTGGAAAAACGATAGTGCTACTAAATTGTATAAGCTTCAAGTACTTGACGCATCAATGGATGCTTATCATCTTCGCTACGGTCCTCTGAATAGCGATACTACATTTTCTGTTTGGATCGATAAAAACAACAACTATACCCATTCCTATTTTTCTTTTGACCAAAATAATCAGGTACATAATGTCGAACCTCAAGTTACCGATTGGAATATTTGTTTCACCTACTTCCCTGACTCTATACACTCACATAGAACGAAACCAGAAGAGTACACTTTGAACTCATACTTTGGCATATACAGAGGAGTTCGGGTAAATCATGACCACAATCACATCTTCATGGATACCCTAGCCAACTACAATGACATTGACTATTTTTATGCGAGTAAACTAGATTATAAAGAGGTAGACCAACTATATAACACCTTTACTGAATGGAATGAATCTGACAACACGCTAAGCGTTGCTTCAAATCATACTTTGATAATAAAAAATGAAGACAAGTTCTTTGCTATGCGAGCAACAGGAATCCAAAACTGGGGGAGTAAAGACTTTACGATTACATTAGAAGTAAAACAGCTTTAGTCTAGTCTAAACGCAGCCTTTTCAAAAGTTCCTGAACTCATTAGTAAAATATTTTTACCTGCCAAATACTCTTTATTCACTTCTCGTTCAAGTTCTTTAACATCATTGATAATCTGAACATCTATAAAGCATTTTTCCACAAAATCTGCTTCTAGTACCTTCATCTTTCTGTGAGCAAATACAGCAGAATTGTAGAATACAATAGCTCTGTCAGCAGATTGCATACTGTTTTCATATAGTGGAAGAAATTTCTCATTCAAACTACTAAATGTATGTAGTTCAAAGACAGCTAATAGCTCGCCTTTATAGGTCTCGCTTACTGCTTCGGTTGTAGCCTTTAGCTTACTTGGAGAGTGGGCAAAATCCCGATAAACCACTTGATGGGGCTTGTTAATGATTTTTTCCATTCTTCTTCCCGCACCAGTAAAACTAGCTGCTGATGCGTAAAACTCAGCTGTTGATATTCCGAGGTCATTACATACTAACTGTGCGGCTCTCATATTCTCTAGGTTATGCCTACCGACAACACTGAGCTCGTACTTAGCTCCATCCATAAAAACTACACTGCCATTACTATCCATTTCATATTGTGGTGTGACATATGAATTGTTCTGAGTTGTATTTAATGCACTAAGATTTTCTAAATACTCATCTTTTTCGAACCAATAGTACTTACCTTTTGGAGCGTGAGATTTGATATACTTATCAAACGTGTCTAAGTATAAATCAAATGTTGGGAAAACATTAATGTGATCGTATGCTATCCCCGTGATAATGGATAAATGAGGTTCGTACCACAAAAATTTTGACCTTAGATCTAACGGTGAACTCAAGTATTCATCTCCTTCTATAACTATAAGCGGTGCGTCACTGAGTTTTACAGAGAGATCGAAGCCATCTATGGAGCTACCTACCAAATAGTCGAAATCCATATCTAACTCAGAAAGCACGTGCATAATCATAGCTGTCGTAGTGGTCTTACCGTGACTACCTGCTATAACTAGTCTAGTTTTATCTCGAGACTCGTTTGCTACAAACTCAGGGAAAGACATGATTCGTAAGCCAAGTTCCTGAGCTTTCAGTATTTCTGGGTTATCTTGTCTAGCGTGCATCCCCAGAATTATATAATCTAGATCTGTAGAGATGTGATCAGCGTCCCATCCAATATAAATTGGCACTTTGGCCTCTTTCAAATTAGACAAAGCAGGATCATAAATAGCATCATCACTGCCTGAAACCTCATATCCTCTGTTTTGTAATGCAATAGCCATATTATGCATAATTGCACCACCGACTGCAATTAAATGAACCTTCTTTGATACTTTCACGCCCATATCTTCGTTTCACGAATGTAATCTCTATCAACATGAATAAAATCTCATTTATTGGACTAATCTTGATTTGTGGCTTATTTAGTTTACAGTACTCTTTGCTTGGTCAAAGAAGCGAAAACACCTATACTCATATTAGACCCGAGGTCAAGACAATAATTCAGAACTCAATAACCGGTAGACGTGTGGAAGTCGTATATATATGCCCTGATGACAGTCTTCAAATCAAGAGAATAGAAAGAGCTGCAGAAATTTTACTCTAAGGAATCGGTTCACCTCTTTCTCGAATATTTACACCAATCTACTTCAACAGAAATTCTATTTTGAATATTTTTCATGTTGCTTTGCAGTAGGATGTTTTCTATCATTTTACCTGTATACAACGAAGAACAAGGAATTGAAAAATTCGTAGAGTCTCTCTCCAATGTATTGAATAAAATGAACTCTGAATATGAGTTAATATTCGTAAATGACGGAAGTACGGACAATTCTCTTACTATTCTCAAAGGTCTATGTGATGTGAATTCATCTTATAAATATATCGACCTTAGCCGAAATTTCGGACATCAAATTGCTGTTACAGCAGGAATAGACTATGCAAAGGGGGATTATGTAGTCTTGATAGATAGTGATGGTCAAGATCCGCCTGAGGTGATACCTGAAATGGTTCAAAAAATAAATCAAGGGTATGACACAGTATATGCTAAACGAGTAAAACGAAGCAACGAATCAATTTTCAAAAAATCTACGGCTAAGCTATTTTATAAGTTACTTAATAAAATTACCAATATCGAAATCCCTGTAGACACTGGAGATTTCAGAATAATGAATAAAAAAGTAGTGAATGCACTCAAGCGAATGCCAGAAAAACAACGATACTTGAGAGGCCAAGTAGCATGGCTAGGTTTTAAACAAACCTCAGTGGAGTATGAAAGGAAAGGTAGAGTGGCTGGAGAAACAGGCTATACTTATCGTAAAATGGTAACACTAGCATTGGACGCGATCACTTCGTTTTCAAACTGGCCTCTACGCTTAGCCACTATCTCTGGATTCGTTTGTGCCTTTTTAGGTTTTTTCCTGATTCTATGGACTTTATATGCACGGCTAATTCTAAAAGTTTACCAACCGGGATGGCCATCTCTGATGATTACCATTGTATTCCTTGGAGGAATTCAACTTCTCGGGATAGGGATGATAGGCGAGTACATAAGCAGGATAAATGATAATGTCAAAAACAGACCGCTTTATCTAATTTCTGAAACCAATCTAGTAGAAGGTGCATAGTATAGAGCCATTTTTTCTTTGGAGAGACATCTACTCTTCTGACCAAGACCCAAATGCTCTCAACTTTCAAGCTGAGTATTCCGAGTTCCATTACACCAACAGAGTTTACAACTATCTTATTCATCCTCAGTGGGATAGCTTTGGAAGTGAGACGCTCTTTTATAAGTTGCTCTATTCAGACTATGATCAAGAGTTCTGTATAATTGAGTTAATTGGGGAGTGGAATGATGCCATCAATAATGACATTATGTGGTTGAAAAAAGAGTTAATTGATCACTTGATTGATTATGGCATACAAAACTTTGCCTTAATAGCCGAGAACGTACTCAATTTTCATGCGGATAGTGACGATTACTATCAAGAATGGAATGATGACATAGAAGGAAACATCTATATCATTAATGCTCTTGACCATGTGATAGACGAGATGGAAAGATACGGTTTAAAGTATTCTATATCATATGGAGGAAGGCTAAATGATATCAATTGGAGAAGTAGAAGACCTGAAGATGTTCTTGAATTATTAGAGAATAAATATCTCGATATGTAAAGAACCAATCCAAACAAAAAACGTTTACTTTTATTTACTTGTATATTAGCTGATTGTTCTAAGCACAGAATTACTTGAAAGTAGATAAAGACTCAAAATACAAATTGATTTTCAGTGTTTCAGAACACCCTTATCTTGGTGTTATGATTCACCCTTATGTAGTAGCGTACACCTCTTTAGATACTCTATCTCTGACGCATCAAAAGCTATTTTCAGGAAATGCAACACACTATGATCGCCTGACGGAAAAACAATTAGAGCTTATTTCAATGTTAGACCCTCTAATGGTCGAAGGCATTATTCGAAAGTTCTCACCGGTTAGTAAGATCAGACCTAAAGAATTTTTTAGGAAACACTATTCGAAAGAAATAGGAAGCACAGAAATCAGACCTTACATTGAAACACATTTAAGTAGATTTCTTGCTAAAATTACTCCCGATGATGATTTTTTGTATGTAGCAGATGAAATAAATCCTGCTGCTATTCCAGTACGTATTCAATCCGATTTCACTAAGGTCCTATTTCATTTCAGAAGGAATGAAAACGGGACATCCTATTTCGTCACTTTAAAACACCAAGACGAACGTATACCTTTTATGAAATTAGGGGCTCTATTGCTTACTAAGGATAAACCCGGATTGATTGTAAATGGGAAATTATATAAGTTCTATGATTTTGTAGATGGGAATAAGCTAGGTGTGTTTATCAACAAAAAGTTCGTGCACATTAAACCACAAAACGAAAGAAGCTACTACAGTAAATTTGTCAAAAACCTAATGGAGACTGCTCCTGTCTTTGCACAAGGATTTAATATCAATACCATAAAAGAAAATGCGTCTCCAATTCTCAAATTATCAAGACACGGAGATAGCTTCGGCTTTGATCTATTTATATCCTACGGCGAAAAAGTGTTTCCTTATGAAAGACACAAACTATTTCATGTGGATATGAATTGGGACAATGGCCCCCATTTTACAAAATATAAGCGATCTACGATTTGGGAAGAAAATCGGGTGAAGGCTTTATCCGAGCTGGGACTCGAGTGGAAGGAAAAACAGTTCTTTAGTCTACATGATTCATCTCTTGCAAGTACCATGTCTTGGCTGAGGAAGAACAAAGAAGTTCTTGAAATCAGTCATTTTACAATAGACAGTGCTTTGGACAAGCACTATAGTACCGAAAAGACATCAATCAATTATAACATTAGTGATAAAATTGACTGGTTTGACCTCAATGTGGTAGTAACTATAGGTGAATTTGAGATCCCATTTGCTCAGATAGTTAAGGAGATGAAAAAGGGTAATACAGAAATTGAATTACCAAACGGTTTGTATTTCGTCTTCCCTAAAGAGTGGCTTTCCATAGGAGAAGCTCTGTCCACTGTGAAAAGTAAGAATAACGTATTCAGTGTAAAGAAATACCAAGTAGATGTGCTAGGCCTTATCCAATCTAAAACCATAAAGAACCACATCTCAAAACTGGTGGACATTAAAAAAGAAAGGCCATATAAAAACTTCAATGGAAAGCTTAGGAAATATCAAAATGATGGACTAAGCTGGTTAATGTTTTTGTACAATAATCGATTTGGAGGAATCTTGGCAGATGACATGGGTCTTGGAAAGACTGTACAGACCATTGCATTCCTCCAAAAAGTAAAGATGAAAAGTAAATGGAAGGTAAAACACCCAAGGTTTTTACTAGTAGCTCCTACTTCATTGCTCTATAATTGGAAACAAGAAGTTGCCACATTTGCTCCAGATTTACGAACTAAAATTCATTCTGGAATAAAAAGAAGTAAACGTCTAGAAGACCTGGAGAACATCGACCTCCTGATTACAAGTTATGGCTTGATTAGAAATGATACTGAGTTGATGCATAGTATGGAGTTTGATATAGTAGTGTTAGACGAAAGTCAAAACATAAAAAATCATACAGCTAAAACAACCCAATCTATAAACCAACTTTTTGCCAATACAAGAATAGCACTGACAGGTACTCCAATAGAAAATACGGTAAAAGATCTCTGGAGTCAAATGAATTTCTTAAATAAAGGACAGCTAGGACCTTTGAGGAAATTTGAGGAAAACTTCGCTAAACCTATTGAGAAATTGGGTGATAAAGACAAGGCTGAAGAATTAAAGAGAATTATCAAACCTTTCCTCCTTAGAAGAACAAAGTCTGAAGTTGTAAAAGACTTACCTCCGCTTTCAGAAAAAGTAATCTTTTGTGAGATGACCACTGAGCAAAAAGAATACTATGAAGAGGTTAAATCTAAATACAGAAACAGCATATTGGATACGGTCAAAGAAAAAGGTCTAAACAAATCGAAATTTTCCATACTTCAAGGGCTTAGTAAACTGCGACAAATTGCTAATCACCCTTATTTGATAGATAAAGAATATACTCACCTCAGTGGAAAGCACGAGATGCTGCTACAAAAAATCAATAATGCACTCATTGAAGGGCATAAAGTATTGGTCTTTTCTCAGTTTGTGAGTTATTTGGAAATTTTAGAAAAGGATATCAAAAAGGCACAGCACAATTACTATAAACTCACAGGATCTACTACGAGTGACAAACGACAACAATATGTAAACGACTTTCAAGGTATCAATAAACCAAGCGTGTTTCTGATTTCTTTAAAGGCTGGAGGCACAGGGCTGAACCTCACCTCTGCAGACTATGTATTCATAGTAGACCCGTGGTGGAATCCTGCTGCAGAGTCGCAAGCAAGAGATAGAACGCATCGTATAGGTCAGGAGCAAAATGTTTTTAGTTATAAATTTATTTCTAGAGACACTATTGAAGAAAAAATTGTTTCCCTCCAACAAAAAAAGCAAGGTTATGCTAAAGACATCATTGTGTCAGAAAACAATATTTTGACTAATCTTGATTTAAATGAACTCCAAATGTTGCTTACCTAAACGAATTTTAGGTAATTTTGAGAAAATTTAACAGAAGAATATGAAAAAAACACTTACTCTACTCGCTTTAGTTCTCATCACTTTCGGTGCTTTTGCACAGAGAGATGCGGATTTAAAACTAGACACCATCTACTCGCCAAATCAAGTTCAATCGACTCCTAATGATCAAACTGTATTTGATATGGAACTAGGCATCACAAACTTTGGTCCGGACATTATGACCACAGGGGACTCCATACTTTGGTCTTTTATGCCATACCAAGTTGTTGTAAATAATGGTCAAGCACAATTGCAAGCCTTACTGAACAATCCTCTTGTAGGAATAGATATCCTGACGGAAGATTTTGCTGTTAATTCAGAATACAAATTGACTGCAAGCTTTACCATTAACGGAACAATTTTCCAATCTTTCAATGCGGCTGGAATAGCAGAGATTATTCCACTTAACCGACCAAATCTACTTAGAGACACTGGAGCTAGCAGAGAAACAAACAGAGCAATCAAACTATTCCCTTGGTTACACCAAAATGGAAGTAGTGTGAGTGTTTCAAACGTAAGCTACGATGGAAACATTAAGGCATATCCTAATCCATCTACTTCAACTCTAAATGTGGAGTTAGTTTACGCTAATGTAGCTGCATCTACTGTCGAATTATATGACTTAAGCGGAAAGCTTGTATATACATCACCTATGGCTTCTTCATTTGGTGAAGGTACGCACCGTATGGATGTAAGCTCATTTCAAAATGGACTATATATCTTAAAGGTAAATAATGGTGAAACTACGAGTACTACCAAAGTCTCTATATCTCACTAGTAAAAATCGTATAATATATAAAAAGCCGACTACAATGTAGTCGGCTTTTTTGTTGCTTTTAGATTAAGTTTGCCCAAGCGACAAAAACCAATAAAGTTATATGGCAGGACATAGTAAATGGGCTAATATCAAACATAGAAAAGCCGCTCAAGATAAAAAAAGAGGGAAGGTATGGACTCGTATTATAAAAGAAATCACTATAGCTGCTAGAGATGGTGGACCGGACCCAGACTCTAACCCTGCTCTAAGGCTCGCTATACAAAATGGAAAAGGAGCTAATCTACCAAAAGACACTATAGAAAGAGCAATAAAAAAAGGCTCAGGAGCGGAAGCTGCAAATCTACAAACAGTTACATATGAAGGGTATGGACCTCACGGCATAGCCATATTTGTGGAAGCTACTACAGATAATATCAATCGAACCGTAGCAACAGTCAGATCTATCTTCACAAAGAACAATGGAAACTTGGGTACCAATGGATCTTTGAGTTTTATCTTCGATACTAAAGGTGTTTTTACCATTGACAATGCCCAACTCAATGAAAAAGACTCAGAAGAGCTAGAGTTAGAATTCATAGATGGAGGAGCAGAGGAAGTAGAACGTGATGAGGAGCACACCATCATATATACTTCCTTCGATGACTACGGAAATATGCAGGCTAAACTCAATGAATTAAACATTGAATCAAAGAGTACCGAGATTCAGCAGATTCCAAAATCTACAACTGCACTTAACCTTGAGGCCGCCCAAGAAGTATTAAAAATAATAGACAAATTTGAAGAGGATGATGATGTGCAAGCTGTCTATCACAACTTAGAATTAACAGATGAAATAGCATCACAACTAGAAGAATAACGATGAACAATAGAGAAATATTAAAAAGTAAACTTGCAGAGTCAAAACTTGGCGGCGGTCAAAAACGAATAGACGCTCAGCACGGAAAGAACAAACTAACGGCAAGAGAGCGTATAGATTTACTATTGGATAAAAATTCTTTTGAAGAAATAGGTGCTTTAGTAAAACACAGAAGTACAGACTTCGGAATGGAACACACACACTTTCCAGGAGATGGAGTAGTGACCGGATATGGAACTATCTCCGGTAGATTAGTTTATGTATTTTCACAAGACTTCACGGTGTTTGGCGGCTCATTATCTGAAACACACGCTGAAAAAATATGCAAGGTCATGGATATGGCAATGAAAAACGGTGCTCCAGTAATCGGTCTGAATGATAGTGGTGGAGCACGTATCCAAGAAGGAGTAGTTTCTCTAGGTGGATATGCTGATATTTTTTTTAGAAATACTCAAGCTAGTGGTGTAATACCTCAGCTAAGTGCCATTATGGGGCCGTGTGCTGGAGGTGCTGTTTATTCTCCAGCCATCACTGATTTTATATTGATGGTAGAAGATACGAGTTACATGTTTGTCACTGGACCAAATGTAGTAAAAACCGTGACGAATGAGGAAGTGACCTCTGAAGATCTCGGTGGAGCTAGTGTGCATTCTGAGAAAAGTGGTGTAGCTCATCTTACTGCAGCTAATGATTTGGAGGCCATAGAAGATATCAAAAAACTTCTAAGCTATATGCCTCAAAACTGCGAGGAGAAAGCTGCACAAATCGAATATACTTTAGGTGATGAAATGAGGAGCGAATTAGCCGACATTGTCCCAGAAAGTGTAAATCAGCCTTATGATATCAGAGAAGTCATTAATGGGGTGATTGATAATGAAAGCTTTTTTGAGATACACGAGAACTTCGCACCGAATATAGTAGTAGGCTTTGCTCGGTTGGCAGGAAGAAGCATTGGTATACTTGCTAACCAACCTGCTTATTTAGCCGGCGTACTTGATGTACCTTCGTCTCAAAAAGGTGCACGATTTGTGAGGTTTTGTGATTGTTTCAATATCCCATTGCTGGTATTTGAAGATGTACCTGGGTTTTTACCCGGAACAGATCAAGAATGGAATGCAATCATCACAAATGGAGCGAAATTGCTTTACGCATTTAGCGAAGCTACCGTACCACGTATCACTGTAATCACCAGAAAAGCATACGGTGGAGCATATGATGTAATGAATAGTAAGCACATTGGAGCAGACATGAATTTTGCTTGGCCAAGTGCTGAAATAGCTGTAATGGGAGCTAAAGGAGCGGCTGAAATTATATTTAGAAGAGAGATCCAAGCAGCTGATGACCCAGTGAAAGCACTAGCAGAGAAAGAAGCAGAATACTCAGAAATTTTTGCAAACCCATACAGAGCAGCTGAACGCGGATTCGTGGATGATGTAATCCTACCAGAACAGACTAGAGTCAAGCTTATAAAGGCTTTTGCTATGTTAGAAAATAAGGTAGATCACCTTCCAAAGAAAAAGCACGGAAATATTCCGCTATAAATGTGTCATATAAGCATATGAGGGATACCTTAGCTCAGAATCTTATTTATATTTGATTGATGTCAATGACTAAAATATTCGTTTTAGGATCCATAGTCCTCACTTTGTCAGCCTGTGTCTACAATACTAAAGAAGAGTTATACCCTACTGACGGATGTGAAACTAAGAATATTTCGTATGCCCAAGATGTTATTACCATTCTCGAGAATCATAGTTGTATCGGATGCCACAACACCACTAACCCAGGAGGGAGTATAAATCTTGACAACTATAATGATGTGAAAATATATGTAGATAATGGTCGGCTTCTGGGGAGTATAAAACATAGTGACGGATTCAAAGCTATGCCACAAGGAAGCACAAGTACAATAAATCAGTGCTCCATAGATCAGATAGAAGCATGGATATATGATGGTGCTCAGAATAATTAATACAATATGAAAAAAATACTCTTTATCATTCTCATATTGCTTGCTGTAGCATTCGTAGGATACAAAATGTACAATAAGCCACACACTGACGTACAGTCTAGCGAAGTCCTCAAATCATTTTCTGCGGCAGAACTATTCAGTGTTTTCGAACTCGGAGAAGCCCAATCTATGGCCCAATATGCAGACAAAGTTATTGCAGTAACAGGAGTCGTTTATCTAGAAGATTTCAGCAACGATCTTGAACCCCAGCTAGTCCTAAAAGCCAATGGTGACAATGGGTATATCCGTTGTGGATTTAAGCCTATTGAGATGTCAAAACTGAATCAAGTAAAAGAAGGTCAAAACATAAATATTAAAGGCCTTTGTAAAGGAATAAATGGATCTGAAGAACTAGATCTACTTGCAGATATAGACGTGGTGATGTCTAATTGCATAATAATTAATTAAGAATAAATAGATATGAAAAACAATAAAATATTTTTTGGACGTACAGGACTCTTTGTTGCTGCATTGGCAACTACTTTACTTTTCGCTTTCACAAATCATGGCGGAGGGATATATAAAACCAATACAGGTAATATCAGCTTCTTCAGTCATACTTCTGTTGAAGACATTTCAGCTATCAATCATAAAGTAAAAACAGCATTTGACGCAACTTCAGGAAAAATCCAATTCAGTGTCTTGATTAAAGACTTTGAATTTGAAAAAGCACTTATGCAAGAACACTTTAACGAAAACTATATGGAAAGCACAAAATTCGCATCATCTACATTTAGTGGTATTATTGAAAATGTTGGTTCTATAGCGTTCTCAAAAAATGGTGAATATACTGCAACAGTGAAAGGTCAACTAAAGATTAAAGGAGTAAGCAAGGAAGTTTCTACTAAATCGACTTTTACTGTTAATAATGGCGTAGTAAACGGGAAGACACTCTTTGTGATAAACCCTGAAGACTACGGAATTGAAATTCCAAAGGTAGTAAGCAATAAGGTTTCCAGAGAAATAGAGATCACAGTAGATGCTGACTATAAGCACGCCCATTAGAGACTACTAAGTTTTACTAACCCAAAATCTTACCTGCCCAAATATGCTGAAACCATTACTCCTTTGTCTAGCAATCTATAGTATTTCGTTTTCAACCTTAGGCCAAGAGTTGGATTTACTAGATGCTGACGAACCAATTATAAACTATACTTCAGCTACATTTAAAACCAATAGGGTCGTAAACGGTCATAGTATAGAAACTGTAGCTAAGCGGGAGTTCGATTTTAAGATTTCTCATCGGTTTGGATTCTTAAGCGGTGGAGCATATGATCTTTTCGGTCTTGATCAGGCTACTATGCGTATCGGAGGCGACTATGGGATTACGGATAATGTAAATATTGGCATAGGTAGAAGTACCGTTGATAAGACTTATGATGGTTTTATTAAGTATAAGTTTTTGCAACAATCCACCGGGGCCAAAGAAATGCCATTAACCGCTGTGTGGATGAGCCATGCGGGTATTAGTACATTGAAATGGACACAACCTGAACGTGAAAATTTATTTTCGAGTAGAGTACATTATGTGCATCAATTGCTCTTAGCACGAAAATTCACCGATGGACTAAGTGTACAACTCTCACCTACATTAGTTCACAAAAACCTTGTTAGTGCTGATTCACTTTCAAATGATATCTTCTCACTTGGTGTTGGTATTCGAAAGAAAATAACTAATCGTACAACGTTAAATTTTGAATACTTTTATGTATTGCCTGACCAGCTAGAAGCGAATAGAAACAATGTACTGTCGTTAGGATTTGACATAGAAACTGGAGGTCACGTTTTTCAACTATTTTTTACGAATAGTAGTGGTCCATTTGAGAAAGCTATCATTACAGACACCAACGCAAAATGGCTAGATGGTGATGTTAGATTTGGATTCAACATAGCCCGTATTTTTGACTTTTAGCCCTTCACTAAAGTCACACTAAATCTTTCTATTCAAACCATACCCTGAACTATTCTTACATAGAATTTGGTCTACAAATTTATTATGTCTTAAAAAAATGACTTACTAAATGAAATCAAAATGTCTTCATTTTGGTCTTATCTACGTATGTTTGGGGAAGCATGTTGGAACTGAAATTGTCATGCAGCCGATATAATAAATTATAGCTTATCAAAAAAGTCTTACTCATATCTTTACTTCTGCTATCCTATTTCTTAGGAAATGCAACGCATATTGTAGGGGGTGAACTTATGTACCGACTTCTAGATCGAGACGAAAATAAATATCAAATCTCTGCTCAACTTTTCTTTGATTGTTATAACGGAACAGGTGCTGCAATCGAGGCCGACGAAGAAATTATTATTTCAAAATGGGATGCCGTTACTGGTGATTTTTTAGGGGATTTTAGATTCAGAGTATTCAGCGAATCTCGCGTGAGAAAAAGCCAAGATTATTCTTGCGTAAACGACAAAGGAGATATCTGTGTGGCTGCTTACCTTTACAACACAACGCAAATCATCGACCCTGGTACAAATGGTGTAATCTTGTCATGGCAAAGATGCTGCAGAAACCTTATTATAGACAATATTAAATTTCCTGGAGCTTCGGGTTTTGCAGGATGGACTACAATTCCGCCACGGAACATAATCAATAGTAGTCCGTTTTTTAGTGACATACCTCCTCTTTATGTTTGTGTAGATGCTCCTCTCGATATTATCCAAGACGGATTTGATTTAGATGGGGATTCTTTAGCTTACAAGTTAGTTACTCCTTTCATGGCAGGTGCCCCAGAGCCAAGAGAAAAAATAAGACCAGAAAGTGTTCAATGGTACGAGTCACCTTCATTTAGAGAAATATTGTGGGAAGATAACTACAGCAAGGACGACCCTATACCCGGGGATCCTGAACTCGTTTATAACAGCGAGACAGGAAGGCTTACGGTCACACCTACTGAAAAAGGGCAGTACGTAATTGGCCTTCTGATTGAAGAATTCCGAAACGGAATTAAAATAGGAGAAACAAGAAGAGACTATCAAATAAACGTGATAGCCTGTGACTTCAATATATTGGCGAATTATAAATTAGATGGTGGAACAACTAAGCAAGGCATCTACTCATTTGGCTGCTCTGATACAGTTACTATCATAAACAAGAGTATTGTAAAGTCATCTATTGATGCTGTCTTTTTCTGGGACTTTGGTTTGCCAGATATTACTTCAGACACCTTAACCACATTTGATATTAATGAAGTTGTACAGTACAAATATCCTGGCAATGGAAACTATACGATTTCACTCACCGTAAAATCCAAGATTTGTGAGGATGAATACAACTATGATGTTAAGATACGATCTTCTCCGCCTTTTGATTTGGGCCCAGACAAAGTGTATTGTAAGGACTTTAACCTAACACTTGAAACACCAGATCCGGATGCACCAGAAATATTATGGAATACTGGAGCACAAACTGCAAGTATTACCGTAAAAGACACAGGTCTTTACAAAACCACAGTTTCATATGGTGAATGCAGCTACACAGATTCAGTGTATATCGGTCAAAATATGATACCGGACTTTTCTATACCCGATGATAGTCTTTTCTGTGACGATGTAGATATGCTGATAATGGTCGATATTGAAAATCCACCATCTGATTTAAAATACTTTTGGACAATAGGCTCTATTGATTCGGATACAGGTAGATCTGTAAGAGTCACTGAACCTGGCATTTACTCCGTCACACTGAGCAATGGAGACTGCTCAGCATCAGATGATATCAGAATATGGACTTCTACTAAGCCAAAGATACCCAATGCATTCTATTGCAATTCATTTATACATGTAGCAGAAACCGACCCTATAGAAGAAGCGACCTATTTGTGGTCAAATGGTAATACTGGACAACAGAGTACTTACACTATGAGAGGAACTCATTGGTTAGATGTATTTCAGCGACATTGCGAAAATAGAGTTGAATTTGTTATTGGAGTTTCTGTTATTACACTTGACATTGGTGAGGACACATTATTTTGTGATTCATTGAGTTATGAGCTTGACGCTGGACCTAATGTAGAAACTTATCTATGGAATAATGGGCAGAAAACACGAAAAATTGAAGTTGTTTCTCCTGGACAGTATTTTGTGAGTGTCGTAGATTCAAGTGGTTGCACAAAAGAAGATACAATTACGATTTCGTTATCCCAGTCACCTGCGTTTGAATTGGGCCCTGACACAATAATTTGTGTAAATGATCCTCTCAATTTAGCCGGCCCAGAAGGTTACAACTATCTATGGAGTACAAGTGAAACAAGTCGTGTGATTCGAATACTAGATCAGGGAGATTACATATTGCAGATATGGGATGAAGATAATTGCTCCGCCACTGATACTATTGGAGTAACTGTAGATCCAGATGCTTTGCCAAATAATCTATGGATACCTAACAGTTTCACTCCAAATGATGATCAATTAAATGATCACTTCCCATTTAGCTATCCAATATTTCAACCCGAATATCAATTGGTGATTTTCACGAGATGGGGGGAAAAAATATTTGATTCGAACGAATCAGATTCTCAGAGTTGGGATGGAACATATAAAGGCAGTAAATCCAACCAAGCTGCTTTTATCTATCAATTATATTACAAAGGTTGTGATGGAAGAGCCCGAAATCAAAGTGGAACCGTTACTCCAGTATACTAACTAAACATCTAGCAGTTACATTATTTTTTAGTCGCTTTTGGTATTTATCAAATTCTAACCTTGCTTTGCTTTAGGAAAATATGTCAAGTATATTAATTAAAAATGGACTCCTTATAAATGAAGGAAAAGAGTTTTATGCGGATCTATATATAGAAAACGGTCTAATTTTTGAAATCTCTACAAGTGGAATTTCCAAAAGTGCAGATACCATATTGGAAGCTGAAGGCAAATGGGTTATCCCAGGGGTAATAGATGATCAGGTTCATTTCCGAGAACCTGGACTGACCCATAAAGCTGAAATATATACAGAAGCAAAAGCTGCAGTAGCAGGTGGCACAACCAGTTATATGGAAATGCCAAATACAAATCCTCAAAGTACAACACAAGAGGAATTAGCTAAAAAATATGTCAGAGCTAGTCAATGTTCTATGGCAAATTACTCTTTCTTCATGGGTGGAACAAATGACAACATAGAAGAAGTGCTAAAAACCAACCCTAGAGATGTTTGTGGTATCAAACTATTTATGGGAAGCAGTACAGGCAACATGCTCGTCGATAACGAACAAACACTTAGAGGTATTTTTTCTAAAACTCCCATGCTCATAGCTACTCACTGTGAAGATGAAGAAACTGTTAGAAGGAATACTACCAAGTTTGTCGAAAAATACGGTGAAGACATTCCAATGAGTGCTCATCCTGTAATAAGAGATGAAGAAGCTTGTTACTTAAGCAGCAAACTAGCAAGTGATCTTGCAAAAGAATATGATGCAAGGCTTCATATTTTACACATCTCTACTGCTAAGGAAGTCGAAATGTTTACCAATCGTATTCCCATGGAAGAGAAAAGAATTACAGCAGAGGTATGTGTGCATCATCTTAGTTTTAATGACACGTATTATGCAACAAAGGGAAGTCAAATCAAATGTAATCCTGCCATCAAGTCTGAACAGGATCAACTTGCACTTTGGGATGCATTAAATGACGACCATTTTGACATCATAGCTACCGACCACGCACCTCACACTTGGGACGAAAAACAGAACAAATACGCAAAAGCTCCTAGCGGTTTGCCTCTCGTTCAACATAGCCTGCAGCTAATGCTGCAGCATGCTAAAGACGGCAAAATATCAGTGCCTCGAGTGATTGAAAAAATGTGTCACGCTCCTGCAGAGTTGTTTCATATTGAAAAAAGAGGATTTCTTAGAGAGGGTTATCACGCAGACATTGTGATTTTAGATCCCAAAGCAGATTATACCGTATCAAAAAACAACCTACTTTATAAATGCGGATGGAGTCCTATAGAAGGAACTCGATTCAACACTTCTATAGATTCTACAATAGTATCAGGTCATCTCGCTTTTCATCAAGATAAATTTGATGAGAGTAAAATAGGATCTCGTCTCCTATTTAATCAATAATTCTCTCTTTTGAGAACTGCTTTATTTACCAGACTAAAAAAGTCTAAAATGATTGTTTCTCAAAGGCTATTTTCGCATATCATTTATGGAACTGAAAGAAGCAATTTCAACCTTTGAAAGTGTAGTACAAAAACACCTTCAACTCAAGCCTGAACAGATACGGTGCGAAAATGAAGGAGAGTATATAATCAAGCGTGGGGATACAACAGAAATGTATGTTGATATCTGGCAACCTGAGACTGCAAGTCAATGGCAATATTTTGATCGTGAAAATCCTGCTGGAATTTTTCAAATAGTGTCACCCATATGCCACTATCCAGTGGACGAGCATATGGCTATGTTTATGGAGGAACTAGTTCATATCAATTTTCATCTGTTCGGAGCAAGATTTATAGCTAATGCTGAACAGAGAATTGTAAGTATACAATTCAAGCGTGTAACCCACGGTTTGAACGAAACTGAGGTTATCGAACCGATAGAAGCTGTCGGTTACTATGCCGAAAACTTAAAAGAATATCTCGCGGAAAAATACCACGTAGAAAAAATTTAAAAACTCGGGCAACCATTCTTTTCTTAAGTACATCTTAAAAGCAACTTCTCCTATGAGCCGTAATGATCCATATGATGAAATATCATTAATTAAAGCTTGTAGTGCAGGAGATAATAAAGCTTTTAAAAAGATATACGACAAACACTCCCCAACCATGTACAGCATCTGCTTAAGATATATGACCAATGAAGACGAAGCCAAAGATGCTCTTCAAGAGGGATTTATCAAGGTGTTTAAAAACATAAGTAGCTTTTCGTTTACAGGGAGTTTTGAGGGGTGGATGAAACGCATTTTTGTAAACTCAAGCATAGAACTTATAAGAAAACGCAGAAAACATTTAGATGTCTCAGAACTCAACAGCAATGAGATTAAGCTGACAGCTCAAATCCCTACAGGAGAACTAGACGCTGAAAAAATGATGAAGGTTGTGCAAAATTTGCCAGAAGGCTATCGAACAGTTTTTAATCTATTTGTAGTAGACGGTTTCTCCCATAAAGAAATTAGCGAGAAATTAAATATCAATGAAAACACTTCAAAGTCACAGCTCTTTAAAGCTCGCAAACAACTTCAGACTTGGTTAAAAGATTGGTTTAAATAGTGAAGAAATTTGATAACATATCCGATTTTGAGAATTCTCTGAAAGAGAGTCTTAGCAGTCATTCAACACCAGCACCTCCTGATGTATGGAACTCAGTGTCCACAGTTACTGGTCAGGGAGCTTCTGGATTATCCCAAGGTTTTAGTTTTTTTCAATCTGCTACCAATTTATTGAAGGTTGCATTATTTGCTGGAGGTATTGCTGCTATAGGAATAGTTGTATATCAAGAAAATAAGACCGAATCCCCTTCATCTTCAGAAGAATTAGATGCTGCAATAGAAGATTCTTCTACTCCAGAAAAAGATATAGTACTAACAGACTCGCTTGAAAGTACAAAGGACCTATCGTCAAAAGATGATCGTGAAAACACGAAGTCTTCATCCCAAGAGACTAGAAACAAAACTGATAAAAGTAATTCTAAAACTGATTTTAATATAAATAATCAGGATATGTTCTTTTCTGACATTAAAGAACAAATTGATAGTCAATCAGATGAAAGAAATAGTGAAATTAATGACGAGTCATCTGATCCAGTTTCAGAACCACTAGAACTAAATATCTCAAATACAAATCCTTGTAAAGGTGATCTAATTACATTAACAAGTAACAAGGTTGTAAAGTGGACACTTGATGATAAGGTACTATCAGAAGAAGCCACAAAACTTACTTATTTGTGTACCTACATAGGCAGGCACTCGTTTACTATATCAAACAACGGCAAAAGTGAAACCAAAACAGTTCTTGTTAGAGACAATTCATTCTCAATTTTGAAAACTAAAAAAACTGAATTTGAGTACACTCTTTCAACAGATCCTTCTAGACAAAATGTCAATTGGTATGTTAATGGCGTTTCTTACGAAAAAAATACAAATCAAATCAACCTTGAATTGGATCAAATAGGCACTCATAAAATTACAGCAAAACCTGTAAGTCAACTATGCTCAGACCAACAAGATATTTCGATAAATATTGCACCGATAGGTGTTATCAAAGTCTATGACTTTTTTACCCCAAATGGAGATGGTCAAAACGATGAATACGTAGTAGATATATCTGAATATGAAAGGTTTACAGTTCAGATTTTCGATTTAAAAGGGACATTAGTTTTTGCGACATCAGATCCAAATTATCATTGGAATGGCTTAATGAATAATGAGGGTCCGATATGTGAAAAAGGTGAATATGTAGCCAAGATAACATACAAGCTAAAAGGTGAAAAACCTTCTTTAGAAACAACTAGAATAAAACTAACACGTGAGTAGATTTGATTATTAGAATGAACCCGATTAAATTTACAAACTTTTATATACAAAAAGATAACAACTATCAAATGAATATAGGTATGAACAAATCATTTTCTCTTAAACAACTGGGCAAGTATTTTCTTGCAACGGTATTTTTGTTTGCAGGCAGTTTTGCTTACTCACAATGTGCACCGAAATTAGTAATGAATAACGGCATGGACGGTGTCCTCGACACCTTTTGTGTTGGCGAGATTATTTCCTTCAAGGCTAACTCACCAGGTTACACTACGACTACAGACTGGGATTTTGGTGATGGTATTGGTACGAGTGTGGATCAAAACCCTACTTATACTTACAATTCTTCTGGTAAATTTACCATCACATTTGACGGTAATGGGCCACTAGGGAGTTGTACTGAAACCCTTGAGGTACTTATACGCCCTTCACCAGAAATTGGTTTAGAAGTAGTTACTCTTGACACTCAATGCTTTAAAGATAATAGTTTTTGTTTCAGAGATACTTCGAAAGCTCCTGAGGGGAATATTGTTAGACAGACTTGGGTATTTAGTGATGGTGCTCGTTATGACACAATTTTCCCTGCCGGTTCTACCCATAAGTCATTAGATATTACTTTTTGTCATAAAATATTAGACCCCAGTGGTGGATCATTTGACTTAGTTGTTGAGTCATTGGATGAGAGTGGATGTATTAGTAGAGTTGTATATAAAGATATCATTTTTGTGCATCCTAGAATTGGTACACAGTTCAATAATATTACACCAGCTCCTAACCCAGGTTGTGACTCTACACTTGGTGTATTCAGAAACACATCGCCTATTCCTTTAGCGGATGTTGATAGCTTCTACTGGATATGGGGAGACGGAACCTCTGTAGGAGGTAACAGTACTACCAACACTCAGTGGTGGGTTGGAGAAAACAACGATTTCGTAGTCACGCACATGTACAATCAACACGGTACTTTTGATGGAACATTAGTTGTTGAGGCTTATGGCTGTGTAGACGTATTCAAGTGGGAATCAGCAGTGACCAATATTGTTTTAACTCCGACAATACTGTCCTCGCCAAATCCTGCTTGTACTCCTGATAATCCTATTGAATTTTCAGTACTCGGACTTCCTGCCTCGCCAAGCGTAAATGCATTTTTATGGAACTTTGGTGATCCTCCATCAGGAGCGGCTAACACCAATAATAGAACTCTCACACCAACAAAAGCATACGGACCAGGTCCTTGGATGATTAGTTTGAGGTTATTTGCGGGTCCTTGTGATGTTACGATATATGATACTGTGCAGCTTATAGGCCCTGGATCTACGATTGAAGTAGCATTTGATAGGGTAGCAGAAGACGAAACATACCAATGTGTTATTAGAGATTCTGTCAGGTTCCCTAATAATTCTAGCTACTACCAGAATGATTGGAATCGTTTTGATGAAGATTCTGCTACATTCTACTATGATTATAGCTTTGATTACGTATATGATAGAACAACTGGTTTATACTCTTTGCACTATAGAGAATATGAAGAACGTCCTAGAGGTAATTTCACTACATTAGACAGCACATATGCTAATCGTACAGATACCATTAGAATGAATGCATGGACTGTTTATTGGGATACTGCTAAAGATTCTATGGCGGCTATTCGTTTAGGTGACACTTCTTGGCACAAAACACCTTTTGGATTTAACGGATTGAGTTACAGATTTGGTATTAACCCAGATAGAAAGTGGGTATTTAATTATACTCCGCCTGTCGGAAAAGGTGGGGTCGGTGTAGGAGACCAAACTGCGGTGGATCCTACAATTAACATTAGAGGGTATAATCCAAATGTATGGCGTGTATGGGAAATGGGAGACCGTTTCGCTCCACAATGTACTACAGATAGTAGACCGTGGGTAAACAAGAATGTTGGAATTAATTGTAATTGGACAATTGATAGTATCCCTGTTCATTGGTACACTCCGTGGGATGAGATTTATCAAACATTCCAAGATGGAAGAAACTATACAACTCCTACATTGGAGACTAGGTTGTTTAAAAACGGTGCCAACTCAAGTTGCTACCAAATAAATGTTTTCCCAGCAAACCCTATGATAGTTCCAGGGGACACAGTATTGACTATTCCAATTGACTCGTCTTTCACTTATAGAGATTCTTTAATCCCTGCAGGTGTGAGATATCCTAACAATAGATTGGGTAATTGGATAGTAAAACGTCCACCATCTTGTATCATTGGTACCCAATTATATTGGGATGCTGCTTTAGATACATTTGTTGCTGTAAACAATTTAACAGACACTACTTATCACAATGAAAACTGGTTAGGAAGAAATAACTCAACAGCTGGAAATGCGAAGTCCACATGGACTCCTACTTTCCACGAAATGGATATCTTTATTCCACCAAATGTTACCATACGTACATTACAACTACCTGCTCCAGGTGGAGGTGGTGCAGGAGTAGGTAACATCACTACTTACAGCGGAGGTGCATCTGGACGTACCATAACACTAAAAGCAAATGAGCAATTCGAAGTTTCCTCGAAAGATTCGATTAAAACATTGATAAAAGTTGAGGAAAATATCTCTGATACTGTGTTTGCCACTGCATCTTCTTTCCCTGTATTGGAAATGGACTTAGGATTCCCAGTAGTAAGGCAGCGTTCTGCAATATTTATTGATTCTGCTAAACATAGAGAAGAATGGTTCTTAGAAAATGCACAGTGCTTCAATGTTGTCCTATGGCAACAAGATACTATTCATCCTTTGATGTGTGAATCTGAGGGCACAAAATCACTTGCCCTAATTCCACCAAATGCTAAAGGATTGCAATGGGTAACAGGACTTCCTTGTCCTTTCGACGGAAGTACGTTAGATTACGTATTGACTTTTGATATTTCAGAAACTAAACCAGGTTGTTCTCAAAGATGGTTTGCAGCCAACTTAGATTCGCTTGCTGACCCTAATGGATTTCTTCCATTCGACGGTGGACTATTAGCTCCTCCCCCTCCAGGATTGCCAATTCCATTTGTGCTGCCTTACGATATTAGAGGTAACCTTGGTACTCAGTTCGTAAAAGGTTATACTCCTGGTGAGATAGGAAACGATCCTGCTTTACGTCAACCTAATGGTTCGTTTACATTAGGACTTATCGTAGGAAATGGAAGAATGGTTCCTACACCTCCTGGATCAAGAACAATGTTACCTGAGTGTTTAGATACGTTCTGGTACAATGACTTATTTAGAATCTTATACCTTAACGCTTCATTCTCTATTTTAGAGCCCGCTGCTGATAGAAAAGTTATCTGTGCAGGTGGAGATGCATATTTCCAAATTGACTTCCCAATACAGGACAGTATAGATGTATTGAGATGGGCTTGGGGTTACCAAGGTATTGGTAAAGGTCCACAATTGGATATTTATGTAGAACAGTTCAAGTACTATGAGAAATATACTGGACCTGTTGCGGGACGTAACGATGCCAATGTGAATTGGGACCCATCTGATGAATGGTTATATAACTTTGTCATTCGTCAAACTATTACCGATTTCGGAGGTCTTGAGATAATAGACACGATCGTGACTACCATAATCAAAGACTACGAAATAATAGCTAATACTAGAAATGCTGATAAACTAATTATTGACATCTTCGATCAAGCTCTAGGTTTAGATTATCAAGACTTGCCACCTGAAGATATCCCTTTCTATCTAGGTGATGGAACAAGTGGATGTATTGATACTACAGGCTTAAGTTCTCTTTTCCAATTTGGTAAGAAAGCTTATTCTGAAAAAGTAGACCAAGATGTATGGGTAGAAGGTGATAAGAGAATGAGATGTAGAACATATTCTCCGGCTTTCATCCGAGATACAACTTTCGCAAGAGATCCTGCTACGGGAGCAATTTTAAAATCAATCTCTAACCCGAGTATAGACTCTATCAGTATGATTGATTCTTCTGCAAATTACAACAGAGATGATTGTGTGGATTCATATGAAGTTTCATTGATATTGCACTTTAGAGATTCTTCGCTCCAGGGTTATGATACCTTATTGCAAGATACTTCCGGAAACGGCCAGTTAGATACTATTACTGGTGTTTGGAAAAAAACATATGAGTTCCCTCAAGAAGTAACTCCAGACCCTTGTTTCCCAGGCAAAAAAGATACTGTAATGATAGCAAGTAATGGTCCAATGATTCCTACACTATTCTTGAATAATACTGATGGTTGTGGTGCTAGAAGTGCTGCACTTCTTAACGTAGGGTTCTACAATGACTATTGGTTAGAAAATGAAAATCTATGTCAAGGTCTCAATCTTCTTGTAGAAGACTCTATAAGGTACTATCAGTATGGAGAGGAAGATCCACGAACCTACCCTATTAAGACTTTCCCGTACTGGCAAGACCCATTGAGATACTCTAACAACGTTGAGTTCCATAAAGTAGATTGGGGTCTCGCTGACACCTTTAATTTCCAACGTTCTATAGTATTGAACCACTTGTATACAGAACCAGGCAAGTATGACATCACTATAGTTACAAAGGATAGTATTGGATGTAGAGATACAAATGTGTTGACAGCATACATTTCTAAGTTGAATCCTGACTTCACGTTTGATGATGATATCCCTTGTGAGGCTATTGTAAACTTTACAGACAGTAGCTGGTTTATAGACCCTTGTGCTGATACTTGCCAAGATGGTACTATATTAAGTTGTGAAAAAATTATTGCTTGGGAATGGGATTTCGGAGATGGTACGCGTACAAGTCTATTGCAAAATCCATCACATAATTTCACATCAGGAGGATTCTTCGATATAAAGTTAAAAGTAAGGACTGAACTAGGATGTTTTGATTCTATAACGAAGAGAATATTTATCCCAGGACCACAACCAGAATTTGATTTTGAACTTGACGGAATCACTAATGATACCCTAGAAATATGTATAGGAGATTCAGTATTTATGGAGAACCTAAGTTTCAGTGATGGGAATAATACTAGATTTAACATGAATTGGGGAGATGGGAACTTCTCTGACCCGCCGGCAAATGGAGATAGATATGGACATGTTTATCAAAGAGCTGACACATTTGTTCTTTGGTTATCAATGCAGAGTGAAGACGAAGATGGCAATATATGTACCCGTACATTCCCTGATTCTTCCGAATCTCAATTGGTACAAGTAAGAAAAGTCGTAATTGTAAATCCAAGACCTATAGTCGAAATCTCTGTATCTGATACACTAGTTTGTCCAGGTGAAGAGGTAATCTTTACTATTGACACACTTGATGAAAGATATGTGAGATTAAAATGGTTCAGCGGTAAAGGTGACAGTGTATTACGTTCTAACACTTCCGAAAGAACATACAGTACTACATACAACACACCAGGATTATACTATGGTGTGCAAGCTCCGGAATATGATGAACTACCAAGATGTTGGGAACGAGATACAGCACTAGTAAGAGTGCAAGATGTAGAAGTGAAATTCAGCATCGACTCTAGTGATAGACCTAACTTCTGTTTCATCAATGAATCAATCGGAGCAGATAGCACAAAGTATGAATGGACATTTGAAGATGAACCAATAGATGGATCAAGTAATGAAGTAGATCCTTGTTACAATTGGGACAACAGAAAAGGTACATACGAAGTATGTCTATATGGTGAAAGTTCTATCGGTTGTAGAGATACATTCTGTCTACCAGTAGAAAATTCATTTATCAGAGAAATTATCCCATACAACGTCTTTACCCCTAATGATGATGGACAAAATGATCTATTCGTTATAGATGGAGAAAGTCTTGAAGAATATGAGATAAAGATTTATAATAGATGGGGTGAAAAGGTATTTGAATCTACAGATATTAACGTGTCTTGGAATGGTAGAGTAGATAATACTAAAGCTACATGTCCAGAAGGTACATACTTCTACATTATCAACTACAAATTCCTATTTGGAGAAGAGAATGAAGGTCTTGGACCAATGGAAGGACAAGTAGAATTGATTAGAAATCAATAAAACAAATCCAACTTAAAAAAGCCGCTATCGATTCTCGATAGCGGCTTTTTTGATTTATCTAACTTTTACACTAAGTACTTTCTTACCTTCTATGTAGCCTTCTAACAGGTCTCCCCCATTCACTTTTCCTACACCAGCAGGTGTACCTGTAAATAATAAATCCCCTATTTTTAATGTAAAATATTGAGAACAATGATTAATAATATTGGGGATAGAGTGAATCATATTACTCGTATTCCCTTTCTGAACTACTTCTCCATTCTTATGCAGTTCGAAATTTAGGTTGTTTAAGTCAAAGTCCTCTACTTTCATAAACTCTCCTAGTACAGCACTCTGATCAAAAGCTTTAGCCTTCTCCCAAGGAAGTCCCTTAGACTTCAATTCTGATTGAACATCACGAGCCGTAAAATCAATGCCTAGACTGAATTCTTGAAAATACTTTGAAGCGAACCTTGACTCAATATTCTTACCAAGGCGATTGATCTTGACCACTACTTCTATTTCATAATGCACATCTGAAGACCAATCAGGAATATAAAAAGCATCTCTCTGTCTAAAAAGAGCAGAATCTGGTTTCATAAAAATTACTGGTTCTGATGGAACAGCGTTCCCCAGTTCTTTTGCGTGCTCTACATAATTTCTACCGATACAGATTATCTTCATGAATAATAGCTTTTTTTGCAAAAGTAATCATATGCTTGACCCAGCAGAACTCTTATACGCATACTCGCAAGGTTATTTCCCTATGGCAGTACCAGAAGATAACAATGAGATCTTTTGGTTTAAACCTGACATGAGAGGAATCATACCTCTTGATGAATTTCATGTTTCTAAGAATTTAAGAAGACTTTTTAGAAAGGAGCACTTTCAAATGAGAATAAATTCTGATTTTGAAGCAACGATAAGAGGCTGTGCCGAAAGAAATGACACATGGATAAGTGAAGATATAATTGATTCTTATGCTAAACTTCACCAGATAGGCTATGCCTTTAGCTTTGAGTCATGGCGAGAAGGAAAACTAGTAGGCGGACTCTATGGTGTATCTATAGGAAAGGTATTTTTTGGAGAGAGTATGTTTCATAAAGAAACCGATGCCAGTAAAATTGCCTTGGTCTATCTTGTGGACTTTCTCAAAAGGCATGATTACAAATTACTTGACACGCAATACCTAAATGATCACTTACTCCAATTTGGAGCTAAGGAAGTGCCCAATGAAGAATATGAAGAATTACTAGCATTAGCTTTAGAAGTCTAAAGAAGCTTCTTAATGGATGCTATCTTTTTTTCTGTTTCTTCCCATTCTTCCCTTGCATCAGAATCCTTTGTGATACCTGCTCCAGCAAACAATTCTACATTATTTTTATAAAACCTCATACAACGTAGATTTACAAAGAAAATGGCTTTATTTTCTTTGAGCACTCCGGTTATACCTGAATAAAAACTGCGATTCATGGTCTCATAATCGTGTATAAACGTAAAGCTCTTATCTCTGGGTAAACCACAGACCGCACTAGTAGGTTGGAGATGTCTCAATAATTCAAGAGCCTGATTCTTGTCAGCTGAAACGGTATAGGAAGTTTTCAAATGCTTGATTTTCCCAAATTTAGCCTCTTCCGTATCCCCTTTGGTAAAAGACGTAAGTCCTAGGAGCAGCAATTTCTCCTCAATAAAATCCGACACCATCGCTTGCTCTTCTCTCTCTTTATCAGAAAATGTCTCGTCAAAAGATTTGGTTCCAGCTAAAGCCACAGTGTAGAGAATCCCTTCTTCGTAATGAATCAGTAGCTCTGGAGAAGCTCCTACCCATTGCTCTGGACCTATATTGACATAGTAGCCATAGCAATCTGGATATTGCGTTACTGCTTTCTGAAATGATTCCGTAGGATCATATGACCCTTCCATTATTTCATTTCTAGCTAGTACCACTTTATCCAATTCTCCATCTTGCATTTCTGCCTGAGCCATATACACACTTGTCTCATACTCGCTCTGAGTAAGGGGGTCATTAGGCGATAAATCAAACTCTTTTACTTGATTTTCCACTTTTGACTTACCAAAGAAATACGCCTGTTTATTTCTATCAAATGGATAAAAAATCAGCCCTTCTTTGTTCATCCAATAACTGTCAATATCTTCAAATGACTTCATGCAATCTGCCTCATACCGCTCTATTTTCTTTTCCGCAGGCACATATACGAGTGCTCCTATTCTCTCTAATTCCATTACTTTTTATCCATTACCGCAAGAGTCATTCTCGATACATTAATGAGTACTTCATCTTCAGACCTAGTTTCCACTTCCCACACTTGTGTCCTTCTTCCTAAATGAACTGGCTTTGCGGTTGCATAAACATACCCTTTCTTTACACTCTTTAGATGATTCGTATTTAGCGAGAGGCCCACACAAGCTTTCCCATCCTGTTGTACCACAAGATTACCGGCTAGAGAAGCTACATTTTCTGCAAGAGCAGCTACAGCTCCGCCGTGCAATAATCCCATAGGCTGATGCACTTTACTGTTCACTGGCATTTTCATAGTCACAAAATCAGGACCTAGGTCCGTAACTTCCATTTCTAAAAAATCCGACATGGTATTCTGCCCAATCTGATTTAAGTCAGATTTGTTTATAGCTTTGTAAGGTATCACAATCTAATCCTATTAAGTGCCCACAAAGAAAACCATTTATATCATTAGACACGGAGAAACAGATTACAATAAGAAAGGTATAATTCAAGGAAGTGGGATTGACAGTAACCTGAATGACACAGGTAGAAAACAAGCTGATCAATTCTACAAAGCCTATCATCATATACCATTTGACAAAATATATACCAGTGAATTAAAAAGGACTCAGCAAAGCGTTGAGCAATTCACTAAAAATAGTATTCCTATGCAGGTTTTATCCGAGTTAAATGAAATCAACTGGGGAAAATTTGAAGGATTGAAAGGCTCTCCAGATAGTTTTAAGGAATATAAAGCAATGACAGAGGACTGGAAATCTGGCCTCTTAGACCGAGCAGTAGAAGAAGGCGAAACTCCAAATGCTCTTCAACGCAGACAGAAAGTAGGGTTAGACAAAATCATCAATCAAAAAGAGGAAACCACAATTCTGATTGCCATGCACGGGAGAGCAATGAGAAGCTTTCTATGCCTACTGACACAGACTCCACTGCAGAGAATGGATAAATTCAAGCATAATAACCTTTGTTTATATGTCGTAGAATATGACGGCAATACTTTTAAAATTGCCGAGCAAAACTGTTCTAAACATCTTTGGATTTAGAAACCTTCTCTTCTTGAATCTCCTTGTACGATTAATTTGAGTACTTGGGAGGTTGAGGAATCTTCATCTCCCTCTCTTGTGAAGATAACGTTGCAAGGTTATCTGTAAAAAACCAAAGCCTAATGATGCAATGAATGCAAACAAAATCCTTTCCCACGTAAACAGGGATTGAAATCCTTCGGAAATACCTGTAGAGATTAAAAACACGATAAACATGAACAAAGCTCCTCTTGAAATATTCTTTAACGAGTAGACTAAAAATCTTTCCTTGTATATAATTTCGTGATCCTTCATAAAGAAGCTAATAAACAAAAAAGGGGGAACATCTTTAGATACTCCCCCCCCATAAATATTATTATATAAGGACTTAGATTGTCATTATCTCCTTTTCTTTGTTAGCAATAGTTTCGTCTATTCGCTTGCTAAAATCATCAATCATCTTTTGAACGTCAGCTTCTGTATCCTTGGCCATATCTTCGCTTAGGCCATCTTTTTGAAGTACTTTGATCATATCTATCGCATCTTTTCTAGCACTTCTCAAACCAATCTTGCCGTGCTCTGACTCACCTTTAGCTTGCTTTACTAGTTGCTTTCTTCTCTCTTCAGTAAGTGGTGGTACACTTATGATTACTTGCTCTCCATCATTTTGAGGATTCAGACCCAAGTTTGCGTGCATGATACCTTTACTGATTTCATCTAGTATCCCTTTTTCCCATGGCTTTACCATTAGCGTTTTCGCATCCGGTGTATTCACATTGGCTACTTGAGAAAGAGGAACCTTACTACCGTAGTACTCTACCATCACACTATCCAACATAGAAGGTGTAGCTTTTCCCGCACGTAGTTTTCCTACTTCAGCAGCTACATGAGAAAGACTCTTCTGAGCACTTTCACGCAATTCTTCCAATACCATTTTGATGTCCTCGTTCATATTATCTCTAAAATTTTATCGCTATTGTTCCACAAAGAAAATAGATTCCTCACACTGTTACAAGATTAAAATCTGATACAGATATAAAGAAGCTAACGCTATACAGAATAGACTTAAGAATGCAGAGTTGGCGAATATATTATCACGCTTGTATACAAACGCAAAACTCAAAAGTACTGACGCCATCATCACTGCGTAAATAATTAGATTATTGTCTGCCGTAATAACAATCAGAGCAAGTACGATGAGTAATTGTATCAGCATCGTAAAATTCAAAATTTTTGATTTATTTGGAAATCTAAATCTATACGTATTCAAGGATAGAAAATGAATCAGAATACTAAGCAAGAGAAAAGGTAAAAAGAGCTTATATAGTATTGTGTCAAAAGACAAGTAATCAAAAGTCAAATTAGGAATAAGTGCTGAGATCTTATCTGGCAAGTCTACCACATAAAGTATGCACGAAAAAGCGATGACTATCATTACAAAATAAAATATGCTCAATAAGAAGCCTCTGATATCTCTAGTTCCTGTTTGGATGAAAAGTAAGAAGGCCGGAATCAAAAGCAGAACACTTATACTATTGGTCAACTGAGAAACACCTAAAAGTAAACCAAAGTACATCAAATAGTTGCGGGTATATTTTGGCTGCTCTCTGCTCTCAAATGCGAGGAAAAACGCTCCTAAACACACAAGTCCATATAACAGATCTTTCACACTAATCTCTGGTAGTACGAGTACTGAGAGAATCGTAAATATGACTAGGACAGCATTATTTTTCTGACCGATAATACTATACCTAAAACAAAGAAAATTAAGTAGTAAACCTTCCAGAAATAAAATTGAAACCTTGAAGAGACTGGTTGAGTCTTGGTAACCAAGAATGATACAAAATACTGCAAACATCAACACTGAAATAGAAAGTGCACTGCCTATTTTTTCTGTTATCAACCTAATCACTAGTACTGCAATTTTAATAATGCAAACCTTCTATTCTTCGATGTAGGAATGATTATTTTGTTAGATGCGACCTGTGCCGACTCTGATGGAATGACTGCCACAGATTCCATCTGTGTTTTCAGAAGTTTAGTACTCTCTTCCCTCCCATTGTTGTAGAGCGTATACTTCATCACATCACCCGTACTTCTCAATTGATCATTATATAGCAACTGGATATACTTCTCTCCTACATAGATCACAACAGAGCTAAAATATCCCCCATCATTCACGGTTGTTTGGTTTTTGGTTACCACCTTGTACCAATCCATAAAACCAGCACTGTCATAGTTTATAAGCAGGAGTTCATTGAAGTTAAATATATTTTTGGAAGTACTCTGAGGTATACCATTGACCATAATAATATCGTCTTCCGTAGCTATATCCTTCTGCTCGGCGATAAGTAGAATGCCTCCATCTGATCTAGGTACTGCCTTCAGTATCTCAAATCCTTCTGCCAGTTTCTCTTCTGCCTTGCGATTAATATTAACTGCTGAGATAAATGAATTCCCAAACCGACCTGAAATCATCTGAGGCTTGTTTGAAGAATCCACGTGATAGAAAAAACTGCCCTCAATACCGTACTCATCTTGTGAGCCAAAAAAACCAGTTAGTACAGCCCTATCATTCGGCCTATCATACACCAACTTGCTTGTTTTTATGACTCGGTCCTTGGAGATAATGTAGTCTGAAACTTGGTCATTTTCTATTCTAAATAAGCGAGCTTCAGTAGATAGGATTCGTTTACGTTTCTTATCTACAATGGCACAGACAAAGTCTACCACACCACTATTCGTGACCATAAAATCATTGATAATGAATAAGTCATTGGCATAAGGTAATTCTACATCCTTGGAGGATAAGGTCTCTAATTTATCATTCAGTAGTCTATGATGGAAAACGATATTTCCTGTATCCGTTTCATCGGTATACAATAATGAAATGGTCTTTCTATCATCGCTCGCTCTGAGTCTGTAGTTTCCTCTATCTCCAAACTCTTTCGAATCCGTGGAGGCTATTACTTTAGGTGAAGACACCGCTTTCAAATTGAAGTCATACCACTGCCCTATCAGGTCATTTTGCTTTCTAGACTTCATATACTTGGATTTGATCAGCAGAATCCCTTTGTCAGATAAAATGACTTTCATCAATCGAGCATTTCGAAGTTCTACGCTCTTCCCTTCTTTCAGTGCCAAAAGATGAGAATATTTCTCCAAAATGATGTTCTTACTGTAAAATCTATTTCGATATTTCATAATGAACACGCCGTGCTCATTCTCTCCTAGAACTTTTGTAAATACGGCAGGTCCCTTCAGTTTTGTAGGGTTACTCCATTGTAGATTTTGACTTTTAACTTCTAACGCAAATGCGATTACAAATACTAAGAATAAGGAGATATTTTGAATGTATCTTTGCACCAGACTACTTCTACATACAAAGTAACGATATTTTAAAACCCTGAAGTACTTATATTGGATTTTCAAGTAAATAATAACAAGCCAGCTGAAAAAGCTATTCTCATAGGCGTAGAACCGAAAAATGTTCCGCTCAAAACAAACACCGTATTTTTAGACGAATTGGAATTTTTGGCCTA
>ERZ1047472.194-NODE-194-length-57607-cov-5.957673_pt1 | contig 57607 bp, 47 predicted proteins | sample MGYA00383095_ERZ1047472 | MGnify/ENA primary metagenome ERZ1047472 (study PRJEB29581, sample SAMEA5548365) | metagenome | biome: marine; feature: coastal; material: water | depth 1 m | study: Short-term variability in the microbial, nano- and picoplankton dynamics... | reverse complement strand
GCTGAAGCTCTTGTTGTCCGTTAGGCTGATTTCAACAATGGCAGCCTCAATGAGTACTTGGGACCGCGGGGTATCCAGACGCTGAACAATGTTGAGTAACTCGTTCATATCCGAAGGATCTGCCCGCAGCACGATGGCATTCAAGGTTTTGTCCGCCTGGATCGTCACCGCACCGCTAGGGCCTCGGTCGGATCCACGTTCATTTTGCTGAATCAGATTGTTCAATATGCCTGCGACGTTCTCTGCATCGGCGTGGTTCAACATGATCACTTGGGTCGCGTCGTTGGTGGTGGTTGGGCGATCGAGCTTTTCGATAATTTGAATCAGTTCGGCGATGGAACTTGTTTGGCCTCGCAGCACTAGGGAGTTGTTGCGCTCGTTGGCAATGACCTGAACCTTCTGCGGCCCTTGAGCATTGGGTCCAAGCTGGTCTGGAGCAACCTTTTGCAAGATATCCACTATGTTGCCTACCCAAGCTTCTTTGAGAGGCACCATGACAACTTCGTTGGTTTGTGCCACATCAATGTCGGTGATGATGGTTTTTAGGCGCGCGATGTTGTCCGCGTGATCCGAAAGGATAATGACATTGGGCTGTCGGACACTGCCAATGTGGCCGTATTGGGGGATCAATGGGCGCAAAATTTTGAGCAAATCTTCGGACTTCACGTTTTGCACCGAGATGATTTCCGTCACCAGTTCTTCCGGTGCCGCGCCTGCCAGTCCACCGAGAGCTCCCGGAGTTTGTTTACCCGTGGCACTTTGCTGAATACGAATCACGTTCCCTGATGGAACCGCTGTGTAGTTTTGCAGCCGCAGGACGCTGAGAAAAAGTTCGTAAACACCGTCTTTACCCAGAGGCGTTTCCGAAATGACATTCACCTGACCTTTGAGCTTGGGGTCCACCACAAATGTTTTGCCCGTAATTTTGGCCACTTGAGCAACAAATTCTTGTATGTCGGCGTTTCGTGTCGCCATCTGCCAAGTCTGCTCTCCCTCGCTTGCGGCTGTTCCGCTGATTGGAGATGCGCAAAGTATCGCCAGCAAAAGTCCTGCAGCGACAACACGCTTTGACAGGCCGAGAAAGTGGTTGGGAAGTTGAAATGTCATAAGCTTAAGCTCGGTTATCGTCTCAGGGATTCCGGGATCCTGCTGGTTATAGTCAGAGTCTGGCCTTCGCGCATGATTTCTACCCGCACGCTGCTCGATTGGGCAAGATCCGCAATCGCCAGCCGGTCAACGTTTAAGTCACCCAAGGGCCGTCCGTTCACGGACAGCACAATATCACCGGGCTGCAGTCCAGACTGAGACAGATATGGGTTTGATTCGTCGCCGATTCGGTAACCGCCGCTGGCGCTGGGGGCAATGCCCAGTTTGTCCAATGTCTCCTCAGGGCGCTGGGCCAAGTCCGCGCTCAATGTTTCGAGAACCGGTTTCTGCCCTGAAATTGTGGAGGTTTGAGTAGGCTGGGTCGCCGCCGTTGGGCGCTGGGAAACTTTAGCGCGGTTTGCCTTAACCTTGTAGCCCACTTTAAATGCCAAGGCTTCTCGGGCACCGGCCCTTCGCAAAATCACCCGTTCGGCCTCAACAGCTGCCAAACGCGCGTTGCCCGGGACGGTATCACCCGGGCTGTACAGTTTTCCCGGCTTGCCTCGTTGAGAAATGATGGCGCCAGATTCCTCTGGGTCGCTGCTAACAAATACGGCCTCCAAGGTTAGCGGCAGGCGAGTGGGGGCTGCCGGTGCACTGGTATTGGGATTTGGCCCGGCTGTGGCTTGGGCGTGCCCGAACAGGGCCTGTTTGGTTAATGCGTCGATGGTGGGCGCTGGTGGCAGCGATTCAGACGCCGTCCTAGCGTTGGGCCTAGGGTCGTCGAATGTCGATGGAGTGGGGCCGCTGATGATGGCCAGTGCCGTGGTAGCGACGGAATAGGCTATGCCGGCCCCGCACAACCATTGAATTAGGGTGAGTAAACGAGGAAGCCAAAGTTGTAGTTGTTGGGGCATTGGTTTATCTCTTGGCGGTTTTTCGCCGGCGTTTCAGGTCTTGGCGATACGCCTTGCTAGGGTACTGGTAGTGCGCTTCATTGTGATCAGTTGACGCTAAAAAGCCAGTGCTCTTTGGGTCCCAGAGCGGTGGGCCTAGCAGGTTGAGAGCGAGTTAACAGATGAGTTAGAGAGACCGTTCAATTTCGAAGATGAGGGTTCCATCTGCCTCGTCGCCTTGCCACGGAAAGTTGGCCAGCCCCAGCATACCGCGGCTTACCCCAACGTAGACAGACCCTCCGAGCGCCAGGCGCAACAGTAAGAGTGGCGGTTCTGACTTTGTCCGGTTGAACTCAACTGAAGTTCCCTCGGCAAAGAAGACTGCCGCATCTAATTGTCCGTCCTCCTCATTGCTTATCCGGGCCTCTAGGGGGGGCATCGTTGCTGTGTACAACGTGTTGGCTAAAATGTAGCGAATCGGGCCGCCGTTCCACTCCAGAGTCGTTGGATCCTCTAGTTGGAAGCCGTCACTTTGTAGGTTCCAGACGCTTTCTGATAGCTTGAACTGACCGGTGAGAAATAAGTCATAGCGCTCCAGCAGAGGCCGCAAGCTACTGGCAGCGATGGTTCCGCTTAGGGTGACCTTGGTACTGGAAAAACCAATCTGTGCGAGGGCGCGGAGGTCACTGCTGTCGTGAGTGATGTGTAGGGCAAGGCCCGGTTGCAAGGTTCCTGATTGAAAGAGCGAGGTCTGCCAATGGCTTCGCCCTTGTAGGCCTAGGTTGGAAACGAGGGTTGCTGAACCATTCCACAAGGTTCCCTGTGGGGCGACAACGGCAAGTTGCTGCTCGTCAATGAAGAACCGGATTAATCCAGCAGGCAAGTTGGCGATAACCCAGATCAAAGCCAGGCTAAGCATAATCAATGCGCCACGTTTCATCGGCGAAGCCCCAGGTTAACGATTGAGCAGGCGCCGGGTGATGTCGGCGTAAATACGGGCTAGGGGTTCCAAATCTGCGATGGCCACACACTCATTCACCTTGTGAATGGTGGCATTGATCGGACCGAGTTCTACGACTTCAACGACGGCCTCGCCTGGCCGGTTCCAAGGCGAGATAAAGCGCCCATCGGATGTGCCGCCAGAAGTGGATAGTTCCGTGGTCAGCCCGGTTTCAGCCGTTATGGCACCCTGTACCGCCTCAGTTAGGGCGCCTTGTTGGGTTAAAAACGGCGGGCCGGAAAGCTGCCAAGTGAACTCGGTGTCTAAGCCGTGCTGTTTGAAGATGTCTTCGATTCGGCGCCGCAACGTCGTTTCGCTTTGCTCAGTGTTAAAGCGGATGTTGAAAAGCGCCTTCAGTTCTCCGGGGACCACGTTAGTCGCCCCGGTACCGGCCTGAATGTTAGAAATTTGCAGGCTTGAAGGGGGGTAGTAGTCATTGCCATGATCCCACACTTCTTCGGCCAGAGTTGCCAAGGCCGGGGCTGCTAAGTGAATCGGGTTGGTTACGCTGTCTGGGTAGGCCACATGACCTTGGACGCCTTTGACTACTACTTGGCCGTTCAAAGAACCGCGTCGACCGCATCGCACCACATCGCCAAGTTGGTCGCTGGAACTGGGTTCACCAACCACGCAATAGTCAGGACAGATGCCTCTGCGGGCTAACTCTTCAATAGCGTGGCGGGTGCCATGAATCGCATCGCCTTCTTCATCACTGGTAATTAAGAAGCTCAATGTGCCCGGGTGGTCTTCGTTATCCCTGAGCCAGGCTTCTACGGCATAGATCATGGCGGCAAGACTGGACTTCATGTCTGCAGCCCCGCGCCCGAAGAGCATGCCGTCTTGTTCAGTCGGTTCGAAGGGCGGTGTGTCCCACTGATCTACCGGGCCACTGGGCACCACGTCGGTGTGACCTGCGAACATCAGGTGAGGGCCGCTGGCGTCGCCGGCAGGGTCCGCTCCGCGCCAAGCCCAAAGGTTGTGGACACCTTCGGCGTTGATTTGCTCGGTCTGAAAACCCAAGTCCCGCAGCATGTCGCCAATGAGTTCTTGGCAGCCGGCATCTTCCGGGGTGACGGATACTCGCCGAATCAGCGCCTTCGCCAGTTCAAGAATGGAGGGCGTTGAGTTCATCAGTTGTGACTGTGTAAGGCGTCGTTCAACTCGATGGCCTTGCGATTTGTGCGGCAGACCACTTGGCCGGTTTGGGCGTCGCGGATGAACAACAGATCCGAGTGTCCGGCAAGCTCCCGAGCCTTAACTCGGCGCACCAACTCCCCAGTTTCGTCCATAACGCTAACGGGCGTGCCGCTGGTAATGTACAAACCCGCTTCGATGGTGCAGCGATCCCCAAGGGGTATGCCGGTGCCCGCATTTGCACCAACCAAGCATTGCTCACCGATGCTAATGACGATTTCACCGCCGCCAGACAGAGTGCCCTGAGTGCTGGAACTGCCCCCTAAGTCCGTTCCGGCGCCAATGATCACGCCCTGAGAAATTCGGCCCTCGACCATATTGGGTCCCAAGGCCGCGGCGTTGAAATTCACAAAACCCTCGTGCATGACCGTGGTGCCTTCACCTAGGTATGCCCCTAGACGAATTCGGCTCGCATCAGCGATACGCACGCCCGTAGGCACAACGTAGTTCACCATTTTCGGGAATTTATCGACGGAATAAACCTCGAGATTTAATCCTTGGGCTCTGGCGTTGAGCAGGGCTTGGGGTAGCTCGCTCACCTCTATGGGGCCGGCGGATGTCCAGGCCAAATTCGGTAGGTGGGCAAAGATACCGTTCAAATTCAGGGTGTTCGGTAGAGCCAGTCGGTGGGATAGCAGATGCAATTTGAGGTAGGCGTCTTCAGTGCCAGCGATGTCCGCATCGGACAGTAACCTTACGGCAATCAGTTCCTGCCCTGAGTCTTGGTTCACAGTCGCCAGCAGGGATGCCGGTAACAGATCTGGGTTGGATGCATGGAGTTTTGCCGCGGACGCTTCTGTTAGCAGCGTAACGCCTTCGGCAAAATCGGCGATGGCTGCCTCAATATCTGCTGAGGGTTGCATGATGGGGTTGGGATACAGGCAGTCCAGAATCAAACCGGCGCCATTGGTGTTGCGGATACCGATCGCAAAAGCAAAAGTAGCTGTCATTGAAAACCTCAAGGAAATGGATAAAACCGGCCCAGTTATAGGATGAAGGCTGAATTCCGGTGGGGCCGTAGTCTACAGAGGACCTTGCGCGGATTCGAGTAGGAGTCCGCGCAACAGCTATCCCAGTGATTACAGGCCAGCGGCGAAGTCCGCTAGGCGCTGTGCGGCAATTAGGCAGTTTTCCTTATCTGCAACCCAAGCCACCCGGACGTGGTTTTTACCGGGATTGCCCTGATCTCCCTGGCGGCCGAGATAGGTGCCAGGCATTACAGTAACGTGTTGTTCTTTGAGTAATCGCTGGCTAAAGGTCAAATCGTCTATGGGGGTTTGCAACCAGTGGTAAAAACCACCCTCAGGCTGACGCAGTTTGTAGTGAGGAAGAAGGATCTCACTTACCGCCGCAAATTTTTCTCGATACAGGGCGCGGTTGGCAATCACATGGTCCTCGTCCCGCCAAGCCAAGGCGCTGGCATGCTGATGATGGGCGGACATGGCGCAGCCGTGATAAGTGCGATAGCTCAAATACTGGGCAATTAATTGTGCGTCGCCGGCAACAAAGCCGCTGCGCAAACCGGGTAAGTTGGAACGCTTGGAGAGGCTGTGGAAGCTCAGGCAACGTTCGAAAGGTCTGCTTCCCATCTCTTCGGCAACAGCTAGCAGGCTCACCGGGATGTTGTCATCGTCGTAATACAGTTCGCTATAGCATTCGTCGCTGACGATGACGAAATCGTGTTTGTGGGCGAGACTTACCAACTCTGCCATTTCCGATGCCGACATAATCTGCCCAGTGGGGTTGCCTGGCGAACAGATGTAGACCATCTCGATAGCCCGCCACTGATCGGCGGTGATGGCGGAAAAGTCGGATCGATAGTCTTGGTCCTGAGGATTTGGGATGTAAAGTGGCGTCGCACCGGCCAACAGGGCGGCACCCTCATAGATTTGATAGAAGGGGTTGGGCATGCCAACCAGGGACCCTGCCTTACCACTGAGCAGTGCTTGGGCCACGGCGAACAATGCCTCCCGGGTGCCGTATACCGGCAAGATCTGGTTCATCGGATCTGCGATAATGTCAAAGCGCCCGGTGAGCCACTGACTGATGGCCAGACGCAAGTCGTCGCTGCCCTTGGTTGCTGGATACATACCCAGTTGAACCGTAAGGGCCTCAGCGTTAGCGAGGGCCTCTACCACAAAGGCCGGAGGCGGATGCTTAGGTTCACCTAAGGACAATGGAATGTGGGCCAAGCCGTCCGTGTGCTGACAGTCTTGATGCAGGTCTCTCAGTCGTTCGAAGGGGTAGGGCTGCAGATGGTCTAATTTGCTATTTAACAACGGTCAAAATCCTTGATTGATATCTTGCCATGCCAATTTGACCTCGCCGGGGTTGATTTGGCGGTTACGGTTCATGCGGCCTGATCCAAGCGTTGGCGTATGGCATTTTCAATTTCGTAGCATGTTTCTGGGCTTGCCAATCCTTCGCCGTCGATGGCGGTTACCGAGAAGATGTCTTCTACTCGTTCTCCAAGCGTGGTGATGCGAGCCGAAGATATCTCTAGGCCCAGTTCCACCAGCACGAGCGCTAGGTTAGCCAGCAGCCCCGGGCGGTCCGACGCAGTGATCTTCAGGATCGCTGCTTCGGAATCTTGTTGAGGGGTCAAGCTGACGCTGGCGGGTATGGTCAGTTCCTTTAATTGTCGCGAGACCCGCTGGCCCTGACCCGATGTGGATGGTTCTGGATTGGCTAATGTTGCTGTTACCCGGCTGACAATCTGCTCTCGAAGAGCCGGATCTGCAACTTCAGCGCCTTCATCGTCCAGCACGGTGAACATATCAAAGTAGCGCTTGCTGGACGCTTTGTTGACGTAGGCATCCACTACCGTCAGCCCGAGCTGACTTAATGTAATGACAATGGCTGCGAAGGTCTTGGGGCGGTCTTGGTCTAATACATAGATCTTGGTTGCCCCTTCATCGGCTACAGTTGTTCTAAGTGGGGACAACCCAACGAATGCTCCGGCGCTATCGTCATGGCTCAACAAGGACTGACTCAGCGCAACGATTTCGTTGGTGGTGTGCCGCAAGAAAAAATCCTCGCCTAAGTCCTGCCAGACCGCTTCGATTGTTTGTTCGCTAAAGCCCGTCTCGCTGGCTTCCAGCTGTTCGATGGCGCCTTCTTGGTAGGCGCGAATGGTCTCGGTTCGATCCAGAGTCTCGTCTTGATCCAATAAAAAGCGTTTGGTTTCCGCGTAGAGGTGGCGCATCAGGCTGGCTCGCCAGCCGTTCCACAACGTAGGGTTGGTGGCGTTGATGTCCGCTACGGTTAAGGCATACAGATAGTCCAGCCGCATTTGGGATTTCACCTCGCCGGCAAAATCAGCCACTACCTCTGGATCGTAGATATCTCTGTTCTGGGCCACCGCGGACATATAGAGATGACGTTCAACCAGCCAGCAAACCAGCGAGGTATCTGCTTCATTTAGACCATGTTGAACGCAAAACGCCCGCGCATCTTGGGCGCCTAATTCCGAATGGTCGCCCCCGCGACCCTTGCCGATATCGTGAAATAGGCCGGCAATGTACAGAAGTTCCCCCTTGGGAATACTCTTGACGCAGCGGTGGGCGATGGGGAATTCCTCCAGGGCGGATTCATAGCGAAACCGGCGCATGTTTCGAATCACCATCATGGTGTGGGCGTCCACAGTGTATATGTGGAAAAGATCGTGCTGCATTTGCCCCACAATGTTGCCGAAGGCCGGCAAATAACGTCCAAGAACCCCATAACGGCGCATACGAGTAAGCTGGGTAACCACCGTATACGGGGCCTTTAGAATGCGCAGAAACAGCCGGCAGTTTTCCGGATCTTGCCGAAACTCATCGTCGATTAAGTGAACGGCCTGTCGCAGAGCGCGAATGGAGGTTACCCGGACTCGGATGTTCTCTTCTCGCTGGGCCATCAAGAGAAACATCTCCAACATGGCCGAGGGTTGGCGTAAAAAAATCTCAGGATCTATGGCGTCAATACGTCGATTCACCAAGCGAAACCGTTCGTTCAATGGTTCTAGGGTCGGCTTTTTCTTAGCCACGATCTCTTCTTGAAAGAACTGTAAGATGATGTCGTTGACCTCAGACAGCGCCATAACGTGCCGGTAGTAGTGCTGCATGAACAGCTCAACTCCGGACTTGGTCTCGGTGTCCATAAAGCCAAGCCGCTGGGCTAACTCACGCTGACGAGCAAAATGCAGTTGATCCTCTTTTCGTTTGGCAAGAGCGTGCAGACCGTAGCGAACCCACCACAAAAAACGGCGGCCATCTTTAAGCCAACGTGCCTCGGTGTCTGTAAGGACCTCAAGTGCAACGAGTTGGTCAATGTCTGTGGTGCCAAATTGGCGCTTACAAATCCAGAGGGTGGTGTGGATGTCACGCATTCCCCCGGGGGACGTTTTGACGTTGGGTTCTAGGTTGTAATCCACATTGTCGTAGTGGCGATGTCGAGCCACTTGTTCATCGCGCTTGGCAATGAAGAAGTCGGCGACGGGCCAAATTTTTCGATGGGCCAGCGCTTTGTCGAGGGTTGGGATAAGGCTGCGGTCACCGGTTAAAAACCGTCGCTCGAACAATGCCGTGGCCACGGTGATGTCGGCTCGGCACTCTTTGACGCAGCTTTTTGTGTCACGAACGCTGTGGCCCACTTCGACGTTGAGATCAAATACATCCCGTAAGAAATCTTCAATGGCCGCCCGGTGTTTTTCTGGTTTGTCGGCTAGGACTAAAATGTCGATGTCAGATCCGGGATGAAGTTCTGAGCGACCATAGCCGCCCACCGCGTACAGAGCGCAGCCTCGAGGATCAGGAAAATGTTGCCGCCAAATCTCTTCCAGCAGGGTGTCAAAGGTCTGTGTCAGTCCCGCAACGAGGTCCTCAATGGGCTCGTCGTTCCAGTATCTTGTCTCCAGGGTATTGAGCGCGTCGGCTAAGGTCTCTCGCCGTTGAATGACCGATGCCCCCAAGCTCATTGGTCAACGCCTTGAAGGGTGACTACGGTCAATGCTTCAAACCATGCCTTGCGGCCCAAGCCGATTGCGTTAGCCAAAGTTTTCCTCGTCTCGCAGGGTGAAAATCTCGAAGCCGTCGGCGGTTACCATCAACGTATGCTCCCATTGAGCTGAGAGCTTGTGGTCTTTTGTAACCGCTGTCCATTGATCGGGCAGGATCTTTATCTGGCGTTTACCGGCGTTGATCATAGGTTCGATGGTGAAGGACATACCTTCCTCCAGAACCACTCCCGTGCCAGGTCTGCCATAGTGGAGGACTTGAGGATCATCGTGGAAGACCTTGGCGATGCCGTGGCCGCAAAACTCGCGCACCACGCTGAAATGATGGCTTTCGGCATGGCGCTGAATGGCATAGCCGATGTCGCCCAGCCGGGCGCCGGGTCGCACTTGCTCGATACCTTTGTACATGCACTCTTGGGTGATCTTGCTTAGGCGCTTGGCTATCACCGACGGTTCTCCAGCAAAAAACATCTTGCTGGTATCGCCGTGATATCCATCCTTAATGACAGTGATATCGATGTTAATGGCATCACCATTTTTGAGTTTCTTGGCAGGACTTGGAATGCCGTGGCAGACCACATGATTGACGCTAGTGCAGATGGATTTTGGAAAGGGCATCTGGCCGCCGCCGCCACCGTAATTTAGGGGGGCGGGGATGCAGCCGAGTTCGTCCACGATAAAGGTGTGGCAGATCTGATTTAGCTCGTCGGTGGTAACACCCACCGCCACATGTGGGCCAATCATTTCCAGTACAGAAGCCGCCGCGCGCCCTGCAGCGCGCATTCCGAGTAAATCTGTTTCGTCATTGATGCGCGCTGTCATTATAAAATCCGTTTATCTCAGAAAGTCGTTTGTGGTATAACACGCGCCGCGCGAAGGTCGGATCCTCCAGCCTTTGGCGTTTTAACTGGGTTTCGTTGTCCCAGCGGCGTATGCGATAGAGCGAAAAGGCTCCATGGTGGAGTGAAATTCACTAAGCGGCGCAGTATAGACAAATCGAGACCGATAAAAAATTGCCTGCTTCGACACAGGTTCCCGGGTGCTGAGAGATTTCATTAGAAGTTTTGACGTTGGAACTTGGGAAGCAGAGCAAATCGTTAACCCGGAGATAAAAAAATGACTGTAAGTATGCGAGACATGCTGGCCGCCGGCGTGCACTTTGGCCACCAGACCCGATTCTGGAACCCCAAAATGGCCCCATTCATCTTTGGCGCCAGAAACAAGATTCATATCATCAATCTTGAAAAGACCCTACCTGCCTTCAACGAAGCGCTAATCGAAATGCGCAACATGGCATCCAAGGGCAAGAAGATCATGTTTGTGGGTACTAAGCGAGCAGCGGCCAAAGTAGTCGCTGAGCAAGCAGCCCGAGTGGGAATGCCCTACGTAGATCAGCGTTGGTTGGGCGGCATGCTCACCAACTACAAGACCATTCGTCAATCCATCAAGCGCTTGATTGATTTGGAGACCGAGAGTCAAGACGGCACCTTTGACTTGCTTTCCAAGAAAGAAGCGCTGTTGCGAACGCGGATGATGAACAAGCTGCAAAGCAGTCTAGGCGGAATCAAAGAAATGGGTGGTCTGCCAGATGCCTTATTTGTCGTTGACGTACAACACGAGCACATCGCCATTACCGAAGCGAACAAGCTTGGCATCCCTGTGTTTGGTGTTGTAGATACCAACAGCGATCCAGCCGGTGTGGATTTCGTAATTCCCGGTAACGACGACGCCATTCGCGCCATCAGGCTCTACGTCTCGGCAGTGGCCGACGCTGTAGCCGAAGGCAAGGCCAATGTTGCCACGGATGTGAACCCAGACGAGTTCGTCGAGGTTCAGGAAACGGCAGCTCCGACTGCAGAGATTTCCGAAGGTGTGGCAGCGAGCCTAAACGAAGCGCTTGCCGCTGAAGACGAAGCAAAAGCAGCTGAAGCAGAGGTAGTGCCAGCCGAACCAGCGGCGGACGCGGACTCTGCTGGGGAAAAGGAGTAAGACATGGCAATTTCAGCAGCAATGGTGAAAGAACTGCGCGAGCGAACAGGCTTGGGCATGATGGATTGCAAGAAAGCCTTGGCAGAAGCTGATGGCGATATGGACAAAGCCATCGAAGATTTACGTAAGAAGAGTTCCCTCAAGGCGGCAAAGAAAGCGGGCCGCACAGCAGCCAATGGTTTGTTGGGAGTCAAGGTTGCCGATGACGGCACCCGAATGGCCATGGTCGAGGTCAACATAGAAACGGACTTCGCAGCGAAAAACGAGAAATTCGTGGCCTTCGTCAGCAAGGTTGCTCAAGCACTGTTCGATGACGGCGATATAGCCGCTGTCACCGAATCGCTAAATGCAGAGCGCGAAACCTTGGTTCAGGAAATTGGCGAGAACATGACGATTCGTCGTGGTCAAGTCGTGGAGTCTGCCGAAGGCGGCCTGAGTTACTACATGCACGGCGATCAGCGCCGGGGCGCTATCGTTCAATTGGCGAGCAAGTCAGACGAGCTCGGCCGAGATTTGGCCATGCACGTTGTTGCGATCAATCCAATGGTTGTGAAGAGCGATGATGTGTCGGCGGATGTGCTGGAAAAAGAGCGCGAGATTTACATGTCTCAAGCTCAAGACAGCGGCAAGCCCGAAGAGATCATCGTCAAGATGGTAGAAGGTCGCGTCAAAAAATACTTGGCAGAAGTCAGCTTGCTTGACCAGCCCTTCGTAAAAGACGGTAACACCAAGGTCGGCGCGCTGGTGAAGCAGGCCAACACTGAAGTGCTGCAGTTCGTTCGCTACGAAGTAGGGGAAGGTATTGAAGTGGCGGAAGAAGATTTCGCCGCGGAAGTTGCCGCCCAATTGGCAGGTAACGAGTAGCATCACTTGCCGCGACTGCTCCTAAAACTTAGTGGCGAGGCCTTGGGCGGCGAATCCGGCCAAGGCATCGACCCGGTTGTATTGGGACACTTTTGCGAACAAATAAAGCAGGCGGTGACCGCGGGTATTGAACTCGGGGTAGTGCTGGGTGGTGGCAACCTGTTCCGTGGCGCCGCGCTCTCACAAGCAGGAATGGACCGTGTGGTAGGCGACCGCATGGGCATGCTCGCTACTATTATGAATGCGCTCGCCTTGGGTGATTTTCTCACTCGCGAGGGCATTGCCAACCAAGTTTATGCTGCCACTGGAATACCAGGGGTGGCACCGACCTATGAGCGCGACCAAGCGCTGGAAAATCTAAAGCAGGGTCAGGTGGTCATACTCAGCGGCGGCACTGGCAATCCGTTGTTCACCACTGACACGGCAGCTTGCCTACGTGGCATCGAGCTTAAAGCCGACGCGGTGCTTAAGGCGACCAATGTCGATGGGGTTTACAGCGCTGACCCAAAGGTAGATCCCCAAGCTCGGCGCTATAGCACGATCAGTTTTGATGACGTGCTTACCAAGCAACTGGGAGTGATGGACCTGACCGCCATGGTGCTGTGTCGGGATCACCAGATGCCGGTTGTGGTATTCGATGTCAGTGCAGATGGCGCCCTCGTGGCGATCAGTCAGGGCGCTGATATCGGCACCCGAATTCTCAGTTAATCTGCGTGGTGCTACGGCCCTCATAGAATCAAAGCAATTAGAACCCTTTTATCTGCCCAAAGTGTCAGGACGATCGACAGGACTTTCACTGGAACTGGGCAGACGGACTGCCTATGATCGGCAGCTGGATAGGGCACAACAAGGGAATGTCGTGATTGACGAAATTTTAGAGGATGCAGACGAGCGGATGGGCAAGACCCTCGACGCTCTGGCCAATACTTTCGGTAAAATCCGAACGGGCCGGGCCAATCCGGCGCTATTGGATGGGATCACCGTAGATTATTACGGGGTGGCCACACCGTTGAACCAGGTCGCGTCTGTGTCGGTAGAGGACGCTAGAACCTTGTTACTGGCACCTTGGGAACGGCCCCTAGTTGTTGAAATTGAAAAAGCCATTCTGCGCAGCGAGTTGGGCATAACACCGGTTAACAATGGCGAGGTGGTTCGTATTCCCTTGCCGCCTCTGACAGAAGAAAACCGTCGGGATCTTGCCAAGCAGGCCAAGGCCGAGGCTGAGAACAGCCGCATTTCCATACGCAACATTCGGCGTGATGCCATTGCCGACATTAGAGAACTGGTCAAAGAGAAAGAAGCCTCCGAAGACGAAGCTCGGCGTGGCGAAGACCGAGTCCAAGAGCATACGGATCGCAGGACCGCTCAGGTGGACAGTGCGCTTGCGGCCAAAGAATCCGAGTTGATGGAAATATAGGGTCTTATCCAAGATCTCGTGATTATTACGAATTCGTTGATTTACTCCTATGTTCTCCAGTCACCTCAACATGTCGGATTGATGCATGGATTTACCCGGAAAGTCTAAGGTCCAATCTGCTGTTGCAGCTGAAGGCATTGTCAATCCTGAGGCCGTTTCGCCCCGCGTTAACGATTCAGACGACCTAGTGCCCGAGCATGTGGCCATTATTATGGATGGCAATCATCGTTGGGCTAGCGAACGCAGGCTCCCTGGCGCTGCAGGTCATCGAGCCGGTGCGAAGCGGTTGCGACCGGTGGCCGAGGCCTGTGCAGAGTTGGGTGTGAAGAGCCTTACAGTGTTTGCTTTCAGTACCGAAAACTGGCACCGGCCCACTTCTGAAGTTGGACTGCTAATGGACTTGATGCGTCACGTGATGCAAACGGAAATAGACTACCTGCACCAACAGGGCGTAAACCTTCGGGTTATTGGGGAGCGAGAACAATTTGCCCCTGATATTCAGCGAATGATGCGTGAGTGTGAGGCTAAAACCGCAGACAACACCCGGTTGAATCTCTCCGTTGCGGTTAATTTCGGTGGCCGATGGGATATCGTCAACGCGGCTAAGAAAATCGCCCAGCAGGTTGCTAGCGGTGAATTGGGCCCTGAACAGGTGGATGAGACCATCTTTGCCAGAGCCATGAGCCTGAGCAAGCTGCCGGAGCCGGATCTTCTAATTAGAACCGGTGGAGATTACCGAATCAGCAACTTCCTACTTTGGGATCTGGCTTATACCGAGCTTTATTTCACCGAGACGCATTGGCCTGACTTTGGCGAGGAAGAACTCCGCACAGCGGTGGAAACCTACGCACAACGAACCCGCCGTTTTGGTCGGCGATAGCAATATGTTACGCAATCGAGTTTATACAGCACTTGGGTTGGCGGCACTGACCGTGCTAACCATTTTTGCTGCGCCGCTATGGCTTTTTGGCCTTGTTTTCGCTGTGGCGGCTTCTGTTGGCGCCTACGAATGGGCGGGGTTTTCGGGCCTAGTATCTAAGAAGCAGCGACTGATGTATGTGGCAGGGGCGATTCTTCTGGGAATACTGCTTTTGTTTCAACCATCGCTTTGGCAAGACTTTGTCCTAGCGCTATGTCTAATCTGGGGCGCCGGCTTCATTACGCTACTTTGGCATCCCAAATTCTCGAACATTTACCGAAACCGCTGGTTCGTTGGCGGTCTTGGCTGGATGTTAATGGTTGGCGCCTGGGTATGCTTGATCAGCCTTGTGCAATTGGACAACGGCAAACTTTGGCTGTTGTGGATGTTTGTTCTGACCACAGCCACAGATGTCGGGGCCTTTTTTGTTGGCCGCGCCTACGGGGTTAACGCGTTGGCCCCCAAGCTCAGCCCGGGTAAAACTCGGGAAGGTGCCTTGGGCGGCATCGCTTTAGCGTTGGCTATTTGTGTAAGTGCCTTGGTTTTGACTGGTGCGCTGTCCCTTTACGAGGCCATAGGACTGACTCTCACCATGAGCGTGATTTCGATATTCGGTGATTTATTTGAGAGTTTGTTGAAGCGCGTATCTGGAGTGAAAGACTCTGGTGATATCTTGCCGGGGCATGGTGGCGTGCTTGACCGTATTGATTCCATCATTGCCGTTTTACCCTTTCTAGTTTGGAGTCTGGCTTGATGGATTGGCTGCAGTATCCTCTGGCGTTTCTGCTGTTGTTAGGCGTGATCGTGGTCTTTCACGAGTTCGGCCACTTTATCGTAGCCCGCCGCTCTGGGGTCCACGTTGTTCGCTTCTCCGTTGGGTTCGGCCGCCCGCTGTTGCGTTGGGTGGACCAGCGGGGGACAGAGTTTGTACTGGCGCTGATTCCTTTCGGCGGGTACGTGCAAATGTACGACGATCGAGATCCGCTGATTAACGCAGAAGCCGCGGAGGGCACGGTTCCCAGGGAAGCTAAGGGCTATACCCATCTGTCGCCTTTATGGCGAATTGCCATTTCGCTAGCCGGGCCAGCTGCGAACTTCGTGCTTGCCATTGTTATCTATGCCGCTCTCTTTATGGCCGGGTCACTTCAGTTCACACCGACTTTTGATGCGCCAAGACCAGACACGGCCTTGGCCAAAACACCTATAACGAACCCTTTTGAAGTGTTGGCGGTGGATGATCAGGAAGTACGCAATTACCAAGACATCGCCATGGGTCTGGGTGATCGGTTAGGCGAGAGCGGCAACATTCAGCTAGACGTCGTTGATTTGAGCAACGCCGAGCAAAAGTCCCTGTCCCTGTCCATTACCGATTGGCACCGTGGTGTCGCGGAACCGGATTTGTTCGGTTCCTTGGGCTTGCAGCCGGCCCGTTTAAGCATTGTAGGGCAGGTGGTCCCGGGTTCTGCAGCCGCAACAGCGGGTCTACAGGAAGGCGATTGGATTGTCGCCGTTGACGGAGAACCCATTAGCCGTTGGTCCCAGTGGGTTGAGTACATCGTGGCGTCGCCGAATCGGCCCCTGCAGTTTGAGGTACGTCGACAGGGACGGAGTCTATTTGTAACCGCGATCCCAGAACCTTTCGTACAGACCAATGGTGAAGAAGTTGGGCGTCTAGGCATTGCCCCTGTGCGCGCCAAGGTCAGCTACGGGTTATTTGAGTCGTTGCAGCTTGGAGCCGTCAAAACATGGGATATGACCGTCATGACCTTGAGCATGATGAAGAAGATGATTTTTGGCAGCGTTTCCGCTGAAAATCTGGTGGGCCCCGTGGGTATTGTCAAAATTGCCGGGGACTCAGTTCGGGTTGGGTGGCAATTCTTTCTCAACATCATGGCACTTATGAGCGTTTCGTTAGGTGTCCTAAATTTGCTGCCGATACCCATGCTCGATGGTGGTCATGTGGTCTTTACCAGTATCGAAATGCTACGGGGAAAGCCACTACCCGAGCGCATGCAAATGGCCGTGATGCAGGTGGGCATTGTGATGCTAGGGGCGGTTATGATTTTTGTAACCTACAACGATTTGACTCGACTGTTGTAGGTCGCAGGTTTAACCTTGCCTCCCTTATCCTGGGGCAGGGCGCAAACGACGCGGTTTGCCTGTAAGCGGTCTTATAAACATTGTGGAACTGAACATGCGGGTTCATTGGACAACGATCCTAGTTAAAACCTTGAGCTGGGGTCTGGTTGCTACTGCGTTAATGATTGCAGTAAGCGCCAGAGCGGCCACGCAGCCGCTGCAATCCTACAACTTGGATCAATCGACTGAGTTTGTCGTCGCCGACGTTCGCCTTCAGGGTCTGCAGCGTGTTTCAGCCGGTACCGTGTTTAATATCATTCCCGTCGGTGTCGGCGATCGTATCGACAATGTGGCAGTCAGAAGCATTACCCGTGCCCTGTTTGCTTCCGGGTACTTTAATGACATTCGAGTAGCCCGTGAGGGTGCCGTTCTCATTGTCACATTAGCTGAGCGCCCAGCGATCGAATCCATTGAACTGGATGGTAACAAGGCCATCGAATCCGAGGCGCTGCTGGAAGGGTTGGCGGATCAAGGTTTGCAGGAAGGCGAGATCTTCAAACAAGCCACTCTCGAGCGTATGGGTCTGGAACTGGAGCGGCAGTACGTGGCCCAAGGACGGTACGGAGCCTCCATCGATACTGAGATTGAGGATCTGCCGCGCAATCGGGTCAACATTAAAATCAATGTGGAAGAAGGATCCAGTTCCGGTATCAGACACATCAACTTTGTCGGTAATGATGCCTTTACGGAAGCTGAGCTGCTTAACACCCTCGAGCTGAAACACCCGACCATTCTTTCCTTTTATCGAAACGATGATAAGTACGCGCGGGAGAAGCTCTCCGGAGACCTTGAGACCATCGAGGCCTATTACAAAAACCAGGGTTATGCGGACTTCGAAATAACCTCAACTCAGGTCAGCATTACCCCTGACCGTGAGCAGGTGTATATCACCATCGGCTTGGAAGAGGGCAAGGTTTACCAAGTCAATGAGGTGAACCTAGTCGGTGAGCTGGGGGATGTACGGCCCCAAGATCTGGAACGCCTGATATTGGTGGCACCGGGACAGACATTTTCTCAAGCACGAATCACGGCAACGGAAGAACAGCTGACGGGTGCTTTGGGCAATGGCGGATTCACCTTCGCCACGGCCAGTGGTGTGCCGAAACTCAACGATGATGACACCGTCGACATCGAATTTTTCGTCGATGCGGGCAAACGGGCCTACGTTAGACGAATCAGTTTCAGCGGTAATGCGCTGACACAGGATTCAGTGCTGCGGCGTGAGGTCCGGCAGATGGAAGGTGGTTGGGCGTCAACGGCCCAAATAGACCTATCGAAAGTGCGCTTGGAGCGCTTGGGTTTCTTTAAGGGCGTAGAGGTTGAAACGCCAGAAGTTCCTGGCACTGACGACCAAATCGACGTGGAATTTACTGTAGAAGAGCAGCCATCTGGAGCCATCTCAGGCACGCTGGCTTATTCACAGGGCTACGGTTTGATTCTTGGTGCAAACTACCAACAGTCAAATTTGCAGGGCAGTGGCAACTCCCTCTCGGTGGGGTTGAGTTATTCTGAATATCAAAAGTCGGTGAACTTTAGCTTCTTCGATCCCTACTTCACTCTGGATGGTATCAGTCGGGGCTATAACCTTTTCTTTCAGCGCCTAGACTATGACGCCCGAAACATTGCCCGGTACAGTACTGATTCCGCCGGCGCAGGCGTGAACTTTGGTTTCCCAATCGGTGAAACTCAACGAATTAACTTTGGGATGAACGTCGAGCAGACTGAGCTACAACAGGGGTTCGCCTCCGCCCAAGAGATCGCTGAATTCATAGACCGCAACGGTTCAAAGTCGCTCAATTTTAAGGGCAATCTTTCTTGGGTTCGTTCCACCTTGAACCGAGGTGTGTTCGCCGATCGAGGCTCTCAGCAATCCTTGGGCTTGGTGTTATCGGTGCCCGGCAGCGACCTCGAGTTCTATAAGGTCACCTACAGCGGTGAGCGCTACTTCCCGCTAACGGATATCTTCACCCTTAAGTTAAGAACTGAACTGGGTTACGGGAACAGCTACGGGGATACAGCGTCGCTGCCATTTTATGAACATTTCTACGCTGGAGGCTTTGGTTCCATTCGGGGCTTTGAAACATCAACCCTCGGACCGCGAAGCACGCCGCCGTTGGACCAAAACGGTAATCCCATTATTTTTAATACCCGCGGCAACAACGGACGCTACGGCGAGCCTTTTGGTGGCAACCTGTTGCTGGAATTCTCAGCGGAAGTCATCTTTCCGCTCCCCTTCGTCGAAGACAATCGGCAGTTCCGCCCAGCGTTCTTTGTTGATGCCGGTAATGTCTTTAATACGAAATGCCCAAATGTCAGCGTTAACTGCTTCGATTTCGACATGGATGAAATGCGTTATTCTGCCGGCGTTGGACTGAGCTGGCTCAGTGGCTTCGGACCGTTGACCTTTGCAATCGCGAAGCCGTTCAACACCAAGATATTTGATGAAGAAGAAACCTTCCAATTTGAACTTGGTAAGACTTTCTAGGGGCATTGTGGGTTACAATGCGCGCTCTTTCGAGGATGAGTTAAATTTCAGGAGACTTTAATGTTCAACAAGCAAGTCAGCACCTTGTTGGTGGCACTTATTTTGGCGGCACCTTTTGCCAGCGCAGAGATGAAAATCGTCGTTTTGGATCCCGTTCGGGCGATTCTGGAAAGCGATGAGGCAAAAGTATTAGCCGACGCTGCCAACGCAGAGATGCAGCCTGAGCAGGATGAACTGCGAGCGGCGGCAGAGGAAATGCAGGCGCTGCAGGCAAAACTGCAAAAAGACGGCGAGGTGATGAGCGAATCAGAACGCCGCAAGGCCATAAACGATTTAGAGAGCATGCAGGCCGATATCCAGTTCGGTAGCCAGAAGCTGCAAAAGCAGGTGCAAGATAAGCGGCAGGAAATTCTGCAGGCCATGGCTCCCAAGTACGAGAAAGTGCTGGGCGATTTGATTCAGATCGACCAAATCGATCTCATTCTGTCCCCCAACCAAGTTCAGTACGCCAATGCCAAGCATGACATCTCTCGTCGTGTGACCGAGAAACTCAACGAGGAAGCTGAGTAAAAATCGCTGGTTCTTCTGTCTTGAGTCTCGTTTGCTTCCCAGCGGAAAGTGCCGAGACTTGAACAGGCACAGCGAAACCCAAGCGCCCGCTTATCGTGATGAAAGGCAAACCCCGCTCTTTGGCTGAAATTGCCGCACACATTGGGGCCGACATCGTCGGTCCTTTTGCTTCCCCTCCCGGTGATGCCGATCAGATTCAAATCGCTGCACTTGGTAGCATCGGGTCCGCGCAGAGTGGTGCTTTGAGCCACTTGTCCAGCGCTACCTATCGCAAATTTCTCGCCTCTACAAAGGCGTCTGCAGTGATCTTAACCGCCGAAGATGCGGTTCTCTGTCCATGCCCGGGTTTGGTGGTGGCAAGACCCTATTTGGCCTTTGCCCGGGCCTCTCAGCTCTTCGATCATAAAACCGACCGGTTTGAACCCTCCATTCACCCCAGCGCTATTATCGATTCCACGGCAAGTATTGGAGAGGGGGTATTCATCGGTCCAAACGTGGTGGTGGGAGCCAATGCGGTGATCGGTGCTGGAGCCATCGTTCAAGCCAATACGAGTGTTGGCGAGGGTTCCGTGGTGGGAGAGCACACCACCCTATGGCCAAATGTGACCCTGTATCCTCAAGTGACCCTTGGCCATCGGTGTACGGTGCATTCTGGGGTGGTTCTGGGAGCTGCCGGCTTCGGTTATACCCCGGACGAGAAGGGGCATTTACAGACCATCGCCCAGTTAGGCGGGGTGCGAATTGGCAACGATGTTTCCATCGGCGCTGGAACCACCATCGACTGTGGTGCTATCGATGACACGATCATTGAGGATGGGGTGAAAATCGATAACCTAGTACAAATCGGCCATAACTGTAAGGTCGGTGCACATTCACTGATTTGCGGCTGCGTTGGTTTGGCTGGTAGCACAGAGATTGGCCGCCACTGTGTGCTGGCCGGTGGCAGCGGTGTTGGGGGCAAACACCCGGTGAAAATCTGCGATCAAGTGGTCATCAGCGCCAAGACCACGGTTACTCAGTCCATTGATAAACCTGGTATTTATTCCGGGTCCATATTGGCCACCGAGCACGGAACCTGGCTACGAAACGCAGTGAAATTCAGCGCATTGGGCGAGTTGTTCAAGCGCGTAAAGAAATTAGAAGATGGGAACCCCAATGAGTGACGTAAAGACTATTACTGAGATATTCGACTACTTGCCCCACCGATATCCGTTCTTGCTCATCGATCGGGTAACGGCCATAAACCCCGGGGAACGGATCGAGGGTTATAAGAACGTTACCGCCAACGAAGAGCTGTTCAACGGGCACTTTCCCGGCAGGCCCATATTACCGGGTGTGTTAATTCTGGAGGCCATGGCTCAGTTGTCTGGGGTACTAGCTTTCGAAACCAAGGGCACGCGTCCGGCGGACGGTACAAATTACTTATTTGGTGGCGTGGAAAAAGCCCGGTTTCGACGGCAGGTGATCCCTGGAGATCGTCTGGACATCATCAGTAAAATCGCAGCGGACCGAAAAATCATGATGAAGTTCGAGTGCGAGGCCTATGTAAACGGTGAGATGGCCTGTTCGGCCATGCTGACTGTGGTGGAGCAGTCCTCATGATTCACCCAACGGCCATCGTCGATTCTAGCGCCTCCTTAGGAGACGGTGTGAAGGTCGGCCCTTACTGTGTTGTGGGGGCGAATGTGGTCCTTGGCGACAACGTTGAGCTCAAGTCTCACGTCGTGGTTAAAGGCCCAAGTGTGATCGGCGCCGGAGTCTGTATTTATCAATTCGCCACGGTGGGGGAGGATACGCCAGCCTTTGCCTATGCCGGAGAAGATTCCATATTGGAGATTGGCGAAGGCACTACGATACGCGAGGGCGTTACCATTCATCGGGGTATGGCCAAGGGCGGTATTAGTAAGACCGTGGTCGGAGCCAATTGCCTGCTGATGGCCTATGTGCACATTGGTCACGATTGCGTTGTTGGGAATAACGTCGTGATGGCCAACAACGCATCCGTGGCAGGGCATGTGGAGGTTGGAGATTACGCCAACTTCGGGGGTTATTCAGGGGTTCCGCAGTTTCGCAAAATTGGTGCCTGTGCCCATATAGCCGGAATGAGTTTGATTACCAAGGATGTTCCGGCCTTTATGACCGTTGCCGGCAATCCTGCCTGGGCAGTGGGGCTAAACGTCGAAGGCATAAAGCGCCGCAATATTGAAGCGCCGGCTCGCGCGGCTTTGAAGCAAGCCCATCGCTTGGTTTATCGCAGCGGCCTCAAAGTGGACGCTGCGTTGGGAGACATGGCCGAGTTGCGCAGTCAGTTTCCTGAGGTAGAGACCTTCGCCGCGTCGATCGAAGCATCAGATGTCGGCATCATTCGCGGCAGCGAGCGTGGCCGAGCAAAGTAGTGGGTTGATCACGCTTGGCTTGCTGGCAGGCGAAGCCTCCGGCGACATATTAGGCGCTGGGCTGATGATGGCCCTCAAAGCGCGGTACGAGGGCACTATCCGCTTTATCGGCGTGGGTGGTCCGCTGATGCAGGCTCAGGGCCTAGAATGTATGGCGGATTTTGACACGCTGTCGGTCAACGGCTTTAAAGAACCCCTATTGCGATTGCCCGCGCTGATTAGATTGTATCGATCCTTAGCGAACGGTTTTATCGACGAAGGTGTGGATGCCTTTGTGGGCATCGACTTCAATGTGTTCAATTTTCTCATGGAAGGGCGCCTCAAGCGGGCGGGTATCGCGACCGTCCACTATGTCAGCCCCTCGGTTTATGCCTGGCGCCGGGGTCGAACCAAAAAAGTGGCACGCTGCGCCGACAAGGTCTTTTGTCTGTTCCCCTTCGAGCCCGCCTTCTACGAAAACCACGAGATTGACGCGCGCTTTGTCGGCCATCCAATGGCTCAAGACATCACCCCAGATACTGGTTCGAAAACCGCCCAAGCTGTGGCGCTCAATCAATTGGGATTGGATGCTCAGGCAGTGACTCTGGCGCTACTTCCAGGTAGCCGTAGTAGCGAGGTGGCTCTTATGCTGCGGCCCATGTTGGAAGCAGCAGCGATGCTCGCTGTGGGGCTGCAAGGTCGGGGTAAGCGGCTTCAAATCCTGATTCCATGCTTGAATCAAGCCCGGCTGAATCAAATTCAGTTGATTAGTGCCGGCATGCCTGACCTGGACATTCAACACGTCCCGGGCGATGCCCGCCAATGCCTAGTGGCCAGTGATGTGGCCCTGGTAAAATCTGGAACAAGTACGTTGGAGGCCATGCTGGTTGGTCGGCCCATGGTGGTCACCTATCGTTTGAATACGGTGTCCTATTGGATTGCTCGACTATTTGTCTCGACGCCCTATATTGCCATTCCTAACATCCTTGCTGGTCGTATGCTGGTACCCGAGTTGATTCAGGACGCAGCAACCCCGGAAGCCATGTGCCAAGGGTTGCTGGCGCAGTTGGCCTTGCATTCCGAGGACTCGGCAGGGCCCAGTCCTTACGCTCAAATTCACGCAGTACTTAGTGGCGGGCAGTCTGGTCATGGCGCTAATGTCAGTGCCGCCATCGGTGTATTGGACTTACTCTCAGAGCGCAATCGACTGGGCTAGGACCGGGCGAGGCAGACAAAGGTTCAGAGCCGTCAGAGATTTCTGCGCCTACGAGGTTTTTTCTGCTCATGGGTCAGGGTAATGTGGCGGTGCCGAAGCAGCGAGTGACAGAACGGGTCGTTAATGGAAAATTCCGCCGAAATTCCCACAAAAAGCAAGTCCACACGGTATGTAGCCGGGGTAGACGAAGTTGGTATCGGCCCCTTGGCGGGCCCCGTGCTTGCCTGTGCGGTAATTTTAGATCCGGCCCAGCCCATCCAGGGCCTTGCGGACTCCAAATCCATCAGTGAAAAACGCCGCCAAGCCTTGGCGGAAGAAATTCAGCAACGCGCTCTGAGCGTGAGCATCGGTCGGGCCAGCGTGGAAGAAATCGACGAGTTGAATGTACTGAAGGCCAGCCATCTGGCCATGCGGCGGGCCTTGGCGGGACTCAGCCTAGAACCTGACCATGTCTTGGTCGATGGCAACAAACTACCGGAAATGGATTATTCAGCCGAGGCCATTGTGCAGGGCGATAAGACCGTTGATTCGATTTCGGCTGCCTCCATTGTTGCCAAGGTCACACGGGACGAAGAATTAATCGCCTTAGCTCTGGATTATCCGGGCTACGGCTTTGAATCCCATAAGGGGTATCCGACAGCACAACATCGGCGGGCCCTGCGTACCATGGGACCTTGCCCGGCACACCGACGCAGCTATGCCCCAGTGCAGGCGGCCTTGGCCAATACCGTATCTCGAGACGATCCATGAGTGAAGCGGTGCCCGTTGAAAACCTAGAGGACCAACAAACAAGGCAGAGCGTGTCGCCGGTTAATGAGCCTGCTCACTTTGTTCACCTTCATGCTCACAGCGAGTTCTCCCTCGCGGAAGGGCTGTTGAAGGTAAAGAGTACGGTTGCCGAGGCGGTGAAGCGCCAGATTCCAGCCCTTGCCTTGACGGACCGCAACAATCTTTTCGCCCTCGTGAAGTTCTACGAGAACAGCCTGTCCAAGGGGGTCAAACCGATACTTGGGGCCGAGCTATGGATTACCCCGCAAGATTCTGGGGCCGCGGCGCGTATCGTGGCCCTAGCCAAAGACGTTCAAGGTTACAAAAACTTACTGGCCCTAATCTCAAACAGCTACACCGAATCCTCCCGGCGAGGCGAGGTCTCTGAGCAACAGCTGTTTGAACGATCGAATGGCCTCATGGTGCTCTCTGGCGGGGTGGGCGGTCATTTATGGCAGGATGTGATCAACGCCGATACCGAGGCCGCGCGAGCCACCGCGCGCCGCTGGTTGGATGTTTTTGGCGATCGTTATTTCTTGGAGCTGACTCGTACCGGGCGCAGTGGTGAAGAGCGATTTATCGCTTGGGCTATTGGTGCCGCCCAGCAGCTCGATATTGGTGTGGTTGCTACCAACGACGTGTGTTTTTTGGATGCCGAGGATTTTGAGGCCCACGAAACGAGGGTCTGTATCTTCGAGGGTCGTGCTTTGGACGATTCCCGTCGTCCCCGCACCCACAGCGCACAGCAGTATTTGCGTAGCGCTGAGGAAATGGCGGCGTTATTCGCCGACATTCCCCAGGCCATCGCCAACAGTGTGGAAATTGCCAAGCGCTGCAATGTGCAGGTGTCCTTGGGTACTTACTACCTACCGGATTATCCGATTCCGGATCAAAAGACCCCCGAGGACTATCTCAAAGAAGTATCCATGCAGGGGCTTGAGCAGCGCCTGAGCCTGAACCGAGTGCACGCTTTTGGTGGCAGTTTTGATAGCCCAGAGAGCTATCAAGATAGGCTGGATTTCGAGCTGAACGTCATCAACCAGATGGGCTTTGCCGGCTATTTTTTGATCGTGATGGAGTTTATCGCTTGGGCTAAGGCCAACGACATACCGGTGGGGCCAGGCCGTGGTTCTGGCGGGGGCTCTCTTGTGGCCTACGCTCTTGGTATTACAGATCTTGATCCGTTGGAATATGACCTGCTGTTTGAGCGATTCCTCAACCCCGAGCGGGTGTCCATGCCAGATTTCGATGTGGATTTTTGTATGGAGGGCCGCGATCGGGTGATCGCCCATGTCAGCGAACTCTATGGGGCAGAGGCGGTAAGCCAGATTATTACCTTTGGCACCATGGCGGCGAAAGCCGTGGTGCGGGACGTCGCCCGAGTACAGGGTAAGCCCTACGGTTTGGCGGATAAGCTTTCAAAATTGATTCCGTTCGAGGTCGGTATGACCTTGGCCAAGGCCATGGACGACAGTGAGGACCTGCGTAACTTTGTTCGTGAAAACGACGAAGTTTCCGAGATCATGGACATGGCGTACAAGTTGGAGGGGATTGTCCGCAACGTGGGACGTCACGCCGGTGGGGTGGTTATCGCACCCTCAGCGCTCACGGATTTCGTGCCGCTGTACACGGAAGAAGCAGGTTCCGGCCTAGTTTCCCAGTACGATAAGGACGACGTCGAACGGGCGGGTTTGGTTAAATTTGACTTTCTGGGCCTGAAAACCCTGACCATTATCGACTGGGCGGTGAAGAGTATTAATGCCCAGCGAGACGCCACTGAGCCGCGCCTGAGAATTGAGGAACTGCCTCTGGGGGATAAGGCGACCTTTGAACTCATGCGTCGGGCTGAGACCACGGGAATTTTCCAGTTGGAAAGCCGTGGCATGAAGGATCTGATTCGGCGTCTTCTGCCTGATAATATCAACGATATCATTGCTTTAGTGGCGCTATTTCGACCAGGTCCTCTTCAGTCCGGGGCGGTGGATGACTACATCAACCGCAAGCATGGCAAGGAGCCGGTGAGCTTACCCCACCCGTCCTTGGACACGGTCTTGGAAGGCACATACGGCGTGGTGCTGTATCAAGAGCAGGTTATGCAAATTGCTCAAGTGCTGGCTGGTTTTAGTCTTGGTCAGGCAGACCTGCTCAGGCGAGCCATGGGCAAGAAGAAAGCGGAAGAAATGGCCAAGGTGCGCGAGCAATTCTTGGACGGCACCGCTCAGAATGACGTATCGGCCCAGTTGGCCAACGAGATCTTCGATCTGATGGAGAAATTTGCCGGTTACGCCTTCAACAAATCTCACTCCGCCACTTATGCGTTGTTGAGTTTCCAAACCGCCTGGCTAAAGACCCATTACCCTGCTGAGTTTATGGCGGCCAACCTGTCGGCGGATATGCAGAATATTGACCGAGTGGTGGTTTTAATCGACGAGGTTCGGCGAATGAAGCTGGCTTTGCTGCCGCCCTCGGTGAATAAGAGCGAGTTTCGCTTCTGCGCCCAAGATGGTGCCGTGATCTACGGCTTGGGGGCCGTGCGTGGGGTGGGTGAAGGGCCTGTGGAGGCGATTGTGGAGGCTCGAGCCTCTGGCGATTTCAAAGACTTAGCGGATTTTTGTCAGCGCTTGGACAGCAAGAAGGTCAACAAGCGCGTGCTGGAAGCACTCATCAGCGCAGGTGCTATGGATGATTTTGCCTTTGAAGATGAAGGCTTGGATCAGGTCCGCGCGAGGCTGAAAGCGCAGATGCCTATGGCTATTCAAGGTGCCGAACAGGTGGCCCGAGATGCCGAAGTAGGTATAACAGACCTCTTTGGTGGTATCGCTGAACCCAAGGCCGATATCGGCGCGGCGCCAGTGGTGGTGCCTCCGTTGACGTCTATGCAGCGCCTTCAAGGCGAAAAGGAGACCCTGGGGCTGTTTTTAACCGGCCATCCCATTGACGGGTTCGAGACGGAGATACGCCAGTTTTGTCGAACCCCCATTAAGGACCTACGAACTGGAAAGCACAGCCAATGGGTGACCGGCATGGTAGTCAGCCAGCGGGTGATGAAAACAAAGCGTGGCACCTCCATGGGGTTTTTGGTGCTGGATGATCGTACGGCCCGTTTGGAAGTTTCTCTTTTTAGTGAAGCCTTCGAACAGTACGGTGGCAAGGTTAGCAAGGACGAGCTTCTGGTCGTGGAGGGCGAGGTGCAACACGACGAGTACAGTGGTGGCACGGCCCTTCGAGCCAGCCGTGTCCTTACCATTGATGAGGCCCGACAGCGCTTTGCTCGGGGCTTACAGATGGATTTTTCCTCGTGTGGGCTACCCGAGAACTTCGCTGGCCAGTTGAAAGAATTGATCTGTAGTCATCTGTCATCCCAATTCGGGGGTGTGGCCAATTGCCCCATCGAGGTGCTGTACCCTCAATCTGGGGCGGTAGCTAAAATTGTGCTTGGCAACGATTGGCGGGTGCAGGTGAGCGAGGAGTTGCTGCAGGCGCTAAGCCGAAGTTTTGATGCGGCGAAAATATCGATAAATTACCAATAAAAACAGTTATATATAGATTTAATCTAATTTAGATTCGATAAATCTCAAACCACACAACGATCCTGCCAAACATGTCCTCAAAACCCAGCCAACCCTTTGAGAAGGCAATGGAAAAAGCCTTAATTTCCGCTTTAGACCACGCCATACATCACGCCGCCGAGGAGGATGTAAGGGGTGTCAAATCGCCACTTCGGCTGGTGATTGCCTTAAGCGGTGGTGCCGACTCCACGGCTTTGTTGCGTGGCGCGAGCCAGTACCTAGGTCAGCGATTTACCATCCTTGCCCTCCACGCCGATCACGGGCTGCACCCCGAATCCGGTCGGTGGGCCGAGCACTGTCGCCGGCTCTGCAAGCGCCTAGGGGTACCCATTGAGGTTGAGTCTGTGAACGTATCCGATGCGGGGAACCTCGAAGCCGCCGCCCGGGATGCCCGCTACGGCTTGTTTGCTCGGTATCTGACCGGCAACGATCTGTTGTTAATGGGCCATCACCAGCAAGATCAGGCGGAAACTCTGTTGCTACGGACCCTGCAGGGTAGAGGCTTGGTGGGCATGCGCTATTACGGCAGTTTGGGCCAAGGCCACTTCATACGGCCGTTTTTGTCTTTGCCCAAGGATCAACTGATTCAATACCTCAGGGCAGCGGGTGAGGAATGGATTGAAGATCCCAGTAACCAACAGACGAACTTTGATCGGAATTATTTACGCCAAGAGGTCTTGCCAGCGTTAACTCAGCGATGGCCCAACGCAGCTGATGCCTTGGCGCGGGTATCCGCGGATGCTGGGGCACAAGTGGCGCTTCTGCAACGCTACGCTGCCGAGCTGCCGAACCAGGTGCCATTTGACCGAGTGCCTCAGAGCCGGGCTGAAGCTCGGGTGTGGCTGCGTGCCTTTTTGGCCAGCCGAGGCCATCATCGGGTAACGGATGTGGCCATTGACGAGTACTTTCGTCAGCAAAGGGAGAGTGGCCGGGCTGCCATGACATTGGCATCGATGGGATCTGAGGGTTCAGGACATCTTTACGCATGGCGCGGTGAGTTGTTCTACGAACGAGCTGACGACGTTTCTGAATTGCCTTGGCCCCAAGCCAATAGCCCACTGCCATGGCGCATAAGATGGCGGCAACAGGTTCTCGAAGTTGATCTTGCTCAGGGACAATCTCCCGACGTCACAGGCTACAGAGGCCAGCTGAGTATCCTGCACCGAGAACAGCTGCTTTCGACGGATGAAGGGCTGGCCCACCGGTTGAAAAAGCTCTTTCAGCAGGGCCAAATTCCACCTTGGCGACGAGCCGGTTACCCGCTGGTCTGTGATGCAGATGGCCTGGTGTGTATGCCGGGCATTTGGCGGCGCGAAACATCGGTCTTGGGCGGGGATTTGTCAGCATACTGCCGGATCCGATGGCTCACCGAGGAAATAAGCCCTAGCTTCGAAGCGAAGTCATCTTAAATCGCAGATACTGGGCCGAATTAGGGTCACGGCGATTGAGCTTACAGGGGCGAACTGCTAGTTTATCCGTCCATCTTGCCCAGCCCGTTGGGGCGTTATTTTAACGTCAACAAAACGGCTCAGTGGCAACACATTGTAGTGGTCACGCTAGCGCCGAGCGGCTAAAGATGGGGTTCAATGACGCGATATATTTTTGTTACTGGTGGTGTGGTTTCTTCCTTAGGTAAGGGCATTCTCACCGCGTCCTTAGCAGCTCAACTCGAGTCTCGAAAACTCAAGGTTAACGTCCTAAAAATGGATCCGTACATCAACGTCGATCCCGGAACCATGAGTCCGATCCAACACGGTGAAGTGTTCGTTACCGCCGATGGCGCGGAGACAGATCTCGACTTGGGGCACTACGAACGCTTTTCCAACGCTCGCATGAGCCGAAAAAACAATTTCACCACCGGCAGCGTTTACGCAGAGGTCTTGAGACGAGAACGTAAGGGCGAGTACCTAGGTGGTACGGTTCAGGTGATTCCTCATGTCACCGACGAGATCAAGCGGCGCACGCGTCTGGCAGCAGACGATGTAGACGTATTGATCGTCGAGGTGGGCGGCACGGTAGGGGATATTGAATCTCAGCCGTTTTTGGAAGCCATTCGCCAGATGCGCATGGAAGAAGGCCGTACGCGCTCGTTGCTCATTCACCTGACCCTCGTGCCCTACTTGCGCAAGGCCGGAGAGATCAAGACCAAGCCCACCCAGCACTCGGTGAAGGAGCTACGCTCCATTGGTCTGCAGCCAGATATTCTTGTATGTCGCTCGGAGGCACCCATACCCGCGTCTCAGCGAGGCAAAATCGCCTTGTTTACCAATGTCGAGGAGCGGGGCGTGGTCGGTATGCGGGACATCGATACCATCTATCAGGGCCCCCTTGAGCTGCATGAGCAGGGCTTAGACGACTTTGTGGTGGAGCAGCTGCAGCTGGACTGCCCGCCGGCAGATCTTAGCGATTGGCGTCGAGTGGTAGAGGCTCAATTGGCGCCGAAGCACGAGCTGAAGATCGCCTTTGTTGGTAAGTACCTTGAGTTGCTCGATGCCTACAAGTCGCTGATCGAAGCCATTACCCACGCGGGTATTCAAACCGAAACCAAGATCCACATCGATTACATCGACGCAGAAGAATTGGAAAAAAGTGGTACCCATCGGCTAGCCGGTGCCGCTGCGATCTTAGTACCCGGCGGGTTCGGTGGACGCGGCTTCGAGGGCAAGATTTTAGCGGCAGGATATGCGCGGGAGCACAAAGTCCCGTACTTGGGCATTTGTTACGGGCTGCATGCTGCGGTCATCGACTTTGCCCGTCACTGCGCCGACTTGGAGGGCGCTAACACCACAGAAATTCTAGACCAGCCCAAGCATCCGGTGATTGGGTTGATCACCGAGTGGACGGATCAATCTGGCCAGGTCGAGCAGCGCACAGAAGAAGGGGATCTTGGCGGTACCATGCGCTTAGGAGAGCAGGCCTGCGTCCTCAATCAGGGCAGCTTGGCGCACCGGGTATACGGTGAGAATGTGGTCTACGAGCGCCATCGGCATCGTTACGAGGTGAATAATAACTACGTTGATCAACTCATCGAAAGCGGACTGGTAATCGGCGGTCGATCTGAGGACGGTGAACTGGTCGAGATGGTGGAGATTGAGGATCATCCTTGGTTCCTCGCCTGCCAATTCCATCCCGAATTTACCTCCTCACCCCGGCGTGGCCATCCGTTGTTCACCGGGTTTATCAGTGCTGGTCTTGCACAGGCCGGCATTGTTACCGGGGCCGCCACCGAAGCGGAAAAGACTTGAACACCAGCGCCTTGGGCGTCGGTATTGACGACACATAAAGAGGGCTGAGCCATGCAACTTGCGCATATGACTGTTGGTGACGGACAACCGTTGTTCGTGATCGCCGGACCTTGTGTTATCGAAAGTGAGAGCTTGATCATGAGCACTGCCGAAACGTTAAAGCGTATCGGCGAAGACTTAGGGATCGGCATCGTTTTCAAAAGCTCATTCGACAAGGCCAATCGCTCGTCCATCGACAGCTATCGTGGGCCGGGCATTGAGGAGGGTTTGCGGATATTGCAGCAGGTGAAAACCCAGCTGCAGATGCCGGTTCTCACCGACGTGCACGAAGACACGCCCTTAGACGAGGTGGCCAGTGTCGTTGACGTCATGCAGACTCCGGCCTTTCTGTGCCGGCAAACGAACTTTATTGTTCGGGTGTGTGAGCAAGGCATTCCGGTAAACATCAAGAAAGGTCAGTTCTTGGCGCCACTGGATATGATTCATGTGGCGAAAAAGGCGCTGTCGACGGGTAATTCTCAGGTCATGGTGTGCGAGCGAGGGGCCAGCTTTGGTTATAACAACCTGGTATCCGACATGCGTTCCCTTGCCCTGATGCGGCAAACCCAATGCCCAGTTGTGTACGATGCCACGCACTCGGTGCAGATGCCCGGCGGCCAAGGCAGCACGTCTGGCGGTCAACGAGAAATGGTGCCGGTTCTGGCGCGGGCCGCGGTAGCCGCAGGCATTGATGGGTTATTTATGGAATGCCATCCCAATCCGGCGGAGGCTAAATCCGACGGCCCGAATTCATGGCCATTGGATCTGGTTGGGCAGTTGCTGAAGCAGCTGCAGGCCATTGATGCCACGGTAAAGGCATCGCCGAGATTAGAAGATCACGTATCGGCCTAGGCGGAGCAACGGCTGCAGCAACCCAAAGGGTGGGTAGTCAGGTCAAGAGAATCATTCACGTAGATGAGCTGTCTGACGTCTTCATTGGCAGACAACTAGACTTAGTTAAAAGGGAACAAAGAACATGAGCGCGAAGGCGAACATAGTAGAAGTGGCGGCTTGGGAGATATTGGATTCTCGGGGTAATCCGACAATTGAAGCCCAAGTGCGTACCGAAGACGGTGGATACGGCCGAGCAGCAGCGCCCTCCGGCGCGTCTACCGGCAGTCGTGAAGCCTTGGAGCTTCGCGACGGTGATCCCCAGCGCTATCTGGGTAAAGGCGTCGAGAAGGCCGTTGGCCTGGTCAATGGTGAAATCAGTCAGGCATTGCTCGGTGTGGATGCGAGCAATCAGCTGGATCTGGATGCTCGGTTGTTGAATCTAGATGGAACCGAGAACAAAGCACGCTTGGGGGCAAACGGTCTGTTGGCGGTGTCACTTGCTGCGGCCAAGGCAGCAGCGGCCAGCCAGAAGCGCCCACTTTATGCCCACATAAATGAACTAGCTGGTGGTGCTGATATGAGCATGCCGGTGCCAATGATGAATATTCTAAACGGCGGTGCTCACGCGGATAATAACGTAGATATTCAGGAGTTCATGATCCAACCCGTTGGCATGGGCTCTTTTCGAGAGGCCCTGCGCTGCGGTGTTGAAATTTTTCATCATTTAAAGCAAGTGCTTCAGTCAATGGGCCTTTCTACCGCGGTGGGTGACGAGGGTGGCTTTGCGCCCAATCTGACCTCCAACGCGCAAGCCTTGGAAGTCATCGAGCAAGCGGTTGCCAGTGCAGGTTACACCTTGGGCAGTGATGTGACCCTAGCCTTAGATTGCGCCGCGTCAGAATTTTATGTGGACGGGCAATACGATTTGGCTGGCGAAGGAAAGCGCTACGATGCGGCTGCCTTTGTCGACTATCTCGCCAACCTCTGTGACAGTTTCCCCATCGTTTCTGTGGAAGACGGCATGGATGAGTCGGATTGGGACGGCTGGAAGGCGTTGACGGATCGTATTGGTCGTCAAGTGCAGCTGGTTGGCGACGATTTGTTTGTCACCAACACTAAGATTTTGCAGCAGGGCATCGACCGTGGTGTGGCGAATTCGATTTTGATTAAGTTCAACCAAATTGGCACCCTGACCGAGACGCTTCAGGCCATCAACATGGCCAAAGAAGCAGGTTACACCAACGTTATCTCCCATCGGTCCGGAGAAACTGAGGACACGACCATTGCGGATCTGGCTGTAGGCACCGGCGCAGGTCAGATCAAAACAGGCTCCTTGTGTCGCTCGGACCGTGTAGCTAAATACAACCAGCTACTGCGCATCGAAGCGGAACTGGGTAGCGCCGCCCGCTATCCCGGGCGCGGGGCTATTTACGCCCAAGGCTAGCCCATGAGCGAGGTCAGTCAGAAGCAAAATCAAATCGCAGCAAGTGCTGCGTTTGTGGAGAAAGGAATGGGTCAATGAAAGTTGCCCTAATCCTCTTGGTCATGATTCTCGCGGCCATGCAGCAGCAGATCTGGTTTGGTGACTCTGGCTATTTTGAACGAAAGGCCCTAGCCCAACGGCATGAGGAGCAGCAGGAGCGCACGCAAATGCTGATCCAGCGCAATGCTAAAATGACCGCAGAGATTCTCGCGCTGAAAAACGATGCAGAGGCCTTTGAGTCTCGAGCTCGAAGTGAATTGGGCATGGTAAAAGAGGGCGAGGTGTTTTATCTCATCCCAGAGGATGACGGCTAACGTGCAGCCGGTTAGATTTCCTATGCCTAACTCACAAAGCGGGGCCTTGCCAAGGGCTCTGATCAAGGTTCATCCAGAGGACTGGCAGGTTACCGAGATCTATGACGAAGCGTTCCAGGAGGAAGGCGAGCACGCCTATTTGTATATAGAAAAACGCTGCCTGAGCACTATTCCTGTAGCTCAGTGGTTATCCGAGCAATTACAGATTCCCCTGTTAGATGTGGGTTATGCGGGAATGAAAGACAAGCATGCACTAACCCGCCAGTGGTTCAGCCTGCGCCAGCCGGGACTGGCCGCCCCGTTAGACGCCCAAACATTAATGCTGAATCAAGGCGAAGAGCAGATCAAAGTTCTGGCCAGTCATCTGCACCATCGTAAGTTGCGGCGCGGGGAGCATCAGGGAAACCGTTTTAGGATCGTGCTAAGAGAGCTGGACGCGACGGTTGATTGCCAAGCCCTCGCCAATAACGTGAAAGCAGGGTTCCCTAACTACTTCGGTCCCCAGCGATTTGGGCGCCATAACCTAGCAGACGCGCTCACATGGTTGGGCCAGCGACGTAGACGCAAGGTATCGCGCCAAGTTCGGGGTTGGCATTTGTCGGTACTTCGCAGTTGGATTTTTAACCGGCTGTTAGCGGATCGGGTTGCGGACGGTACTTGGCGAGAGATTTTAGAGGGTGATGTCCTAGCCCCGGGGGACGATACGATAGACGGGGTGCCTGTTGGTCCTCTGTGGGGACGAGGCCGTGAGATAATGTCCGGCCAGGCCCTGAGTCGGCAAGAGCAAACACTAGCGGCCACGGTGGCCAGTGAAGGTGAACCAGCTGACGGTAAACGGGACCCAGCGCCAGAGGGTCAAGACACCATGTCCTTGGGTGAGGTCTGTGAGGCTCTGGAGTATGCTGGGGTGGACCGTGGTCAACGGCCGTTATCGGTAGTACCTTGGGATGTGCATTGTGAAAGCGCTGACGAAACCGTAACGCTGTCATTTAGCTTGCCGGTGGGAGCCTATGCCACGGTAATGCTGTCCAACCACTTTGATTTGCAGGACAAGAGTGTGGAACACAGGGTATGAGCGAGTTCGATCTTCAGGGTATTGGCATGACCTCCCAGCGCACTCGAGACCGCTTGGTGGCAAGGCTACGAGAGCAGGGCATTGAAGATGAAGCTGTACTGCGGCTGATCGGCTCTGTACCCCGGCACATTTTTATCGATGAAGCTTGGAGTCACCGTGCCTATGAGGATTCCTCCCTGCCCATCGGTCACGGGCAGACTATTTCCCAGCCCTTTATTGTGGCGTTAATGAGCCAGTTGTTGAACGTATCGCCTCGAGAGCGCGTCTTAGAGGTGGGTACGGGGTCCGGCTACCAAACCGCAGTTTTGGCGTCACTGTGCCAGCGGCTATACAGCATTGAGCGGATCGAGGCCCTAGTGCCCCGAGCTAAAAAACGCTTGGAAGCCATGAAGTTACGTAATGTGGCCCTGCGCTACGGTGACGGCTACGGGGGTTGGCCTGAGAAAGCGCCATTTGATGGGATATTGGTAACCGCGGCGCCACCGGAAATCCCTGCTGCATTACAAGAGCAGCTGACCGTGGGTGGCCGTCTGATCGTGCCGGTGGGAACCGACCAGTCCCAGTCTCTCAAAGTGATTGATCGAACCGAGACTGGTTTTACTGAGACCATCTTGGCGCAGGTGCACTTCGTCCCCTTGGTTGCCGGCACCGAGAGGCGCTAGGCCAGAGGATGGCCAAGATGCTCACGATACAGCTTACATTCACGCTCTCCATCATTATCATAGAGGTCGCAGCAAACCGCGGGGCAGCCAATGCAGGAGAATGACGCTCAACCCGATGTGACGTACTCCGCTGCGGAACAAGGCATGGTGGGGGTGTTTTTTCGAGGCGTGCTGATGGGTTTGGCAGAACTGGTGCCCGGTGTTTCCGGAGGGACCATGGCGTTTATCAGCGGTATCTACTACCGGCTGATTGGTGCTCTGGCATCCTTTGGTCTTGGGTCTGTGCGCTTACTGCGCTATCCCGGGAAGTTTTGGCGGCATCATCAGCTGCCGTTTCTCTTAGCCCTCGGGCTGGGTATGGGCATTGGTATTGCAGGTTTTGCCCGAGTGATAGGCTATCTTATGGAGCACGCTCAGCCGGTTTTGTGGGCTTTTTTTGCAGGCGTTATCGTCGTATCGGTGTATCAAATCGGCTCGGCTAGACACAAAAAGAATCTGCTGGCATTCGGTACCCTCGGTCTGGTGCTGGGTCTTGGCTTCTTGGCGTTGCCGGCGCAAAACTTATCTGGCTCTATGGTCGCCCTGTATTTTGCCGGCATGGTGGCGGTATGCGCCTGGATCCTGCCGGGTATATCCGGCAGCTTTGTGCTACTGCTCTTAGGTCTGTATGCGGATGTCATTCTTGCGGTGAATGAGTTGGACCTGACTTTTTTGCTTGTGCTCGGTGCCGGCTGTGCCAGCGGCCTACTGCTGTTTACGCGGGCGTTGAGTTGGCTACTTGCGCACTTTGAAGACCCCTTGCTGGCACTGTTGACCGGGTTTATGGCCACGGCACTGCTTAAACTTTGGCCATGGCAGCAGTCCGGTTTGAACTCCGAGGGTCCGTGGCAAAATCTGTTCGCGCCGTTACTGTGGCCCAGTCAGTACGCTGCGGAGGTCGGTGCAGATTTTGTGTGGATTGCCCTAGGTGCTGCAGCGATGGGGGGCATGGGTGTATGGCTGCTGTCCAAGTTCAGCCCGCGATAACCGCGTGGTGGAGTGGGGCGCTTGGGCGGGTGATCCAAGCCTTGAGCTTTGCCTTGGTCCTAGGCGCAATAATGCCCTTGTCCGGGTGTGTAGCGCCGGGCTCGCCGGTTGTAACCGATCGCTCGGTAACCAAGGCAAAAGGAGGATCCTATGTGGTCAAGAAGGGTGACACACTGTATTCCATCGCCTGGCGTTTTGACCTAGATCATCAACGGTTGGCGGCGGCCAACAACATCGACTCTCCGTTTACGATCTACCCGGGTCAGCGCTTACGGTTAAGTGAGCAAAGGCCGGTAAAAACGGCGAGCACCGGTGTGACTAAGACGGCGGGGAGTGCTCGAAACAAGCAGCAGACACGCCAGTCTAAACCGCAAACCCAGCCTCAAAAAAAGCCTCAAGCAAAGCCCAGAACTCAGTCTCAAACAGCACCGGCTCGCACCGTGGCAAAGACCTCTGTGCCTAAATCTAGAGCGTCCGGATCCCCACAATCTTCTCAGCGGGCTGATGCGACTTGGTACCGGCCTATATCGAAAAAGCCCGATGTGCCGTTTGGCAGCAATAACAAGGGATTAGATTACGCCATTGGGTCTCGAGCAGGGGTCAGAGCCGCGCGGAGCGGCAAGGTCGTGTACGCAGGCAATGGGATCGCCGGTTTTGAGCGTCTGATCATCGTCCAGCATTCTTCCGACCTGCTAAGTGCCTACAGTTTTAACGGTAAAATGTTGGTGAAAGAGCAACAGCGAGTTAGAGGCGGGGCCGAAATTGCCCAGATTTTGCCGCGTCCGGGCGTAGGCCAGACCCTGCACTTCGAACTACGGCGCAAGGGCAAACCGATCAATCCTCAAACGTTGATTCCCTAGGACTAGCGCTCCAGCAGAGCGATTTTCCCTGGTTTGCCGTCCCATTCCTCAGCGTCTTCTGGAGCAGGCTTAATTTCGGTGATGTTGGGCCATACTTCGGCCAACTCGGCATTAAGCTCAATAAATGGCACCTGATCCTCCGGCACCTCGTCATCGGCAAAGATGGCGTCTACCGGGCACTCGGGCTCGCACAAGGCACAATCGATGCATTCGTCGGGGTGAATGACCAGCATGTTCGGTCCTTCATAAAAGCAGTCCACCGGACAGACTTCGACACAATCCGTGTGTTTACACTTAATGCAGTTTTCGCCAACGATGAAGGTCATCTGAATTCCTTGTGGCCTAGTGAAGCGGAAAAGCGCGGTATTCTAACGAATGCTTCCCAACTGTCTAGGGACGCGCGGATCTTTCTAAACGGCTTTTGCGAAACTTTCTTAAGCGATGATGTGCGACGGTGGCGTGAGTAAAGCCAGCTATCGCTTCCCAAAGCGGGCTCGGGCCTCAATCATCGCTGTCCAAGGTGGACTGAAGCAGATCCAGCATATCTAGGGCTTGCCGAGGCGACAGATGATCAATGTCTAACCCTTGTAGTTGTGTCACTACCTTAGCTGCAGCCTGGCGCTGGTTTGGATTCATATCAACAAATTCATCTGGCATCACCTCAGCGATGCTGGACTCCGGTCCAACGAAGAGATCGGACTGTCCGGTATTTAGGGCTTCGCCCAGCACAGCGTGCTTCTCAAAACCTCGCAGTCTGGCTCTGGCGATGTCTAATACTTCTTTCGGCACCCCGGCCAACTTAGCCACTTGGATGCCATAGCTTTGGTTGGCAGCACCGGTTTGCACCTGATAAAGAAAAACAATGTCGCCCCGGTGCTCTCGGGCTGTTAGGTGAATGTTGCCCACGTTGGGACACTGTGCCGGTAAACTGGTCAGCTCGAAGTAGTGGGTGGCGAATAGAGTCAGCGCGTGACTGCTTTGGGCTAAGTTTTGGGCACAGGCCCAGGCTAAGGCCAGACCATCGTAGGTGCTGGTGCCGCGACCAATTTCATCCATAAGCACCAAGCTGTTTGCCGTAGCGTTGTGCAGAATGTGGGCGGTTTCCGTCATTTCGACCATGAAAGTAGAGCGTCCGCTGGTCAGGTCGTCGGCGGCGCCAATACGGGTAAATATTCGATCGATGGGTCCAAGAGTCGCGCTGACAGCCGGGACATAGCTGCCTACGTAAGCGAGCAGGCAAATTAGGGCCGTCTGCCTCATATAGGTGGACTTTCCGCCCATATTTGGCCCGGTTACGATGAGCATGCTTTGCTGAGGCGAAAGCAGTAAGTCATTGGCAATAAAGGCGTCAGTGGAGCTGTTTTTAACCACCGGGTGCCAGCCTTGTTCGATGACAATGCCCCGGCTGTCCACAAAACCCGGTGGATTAAAACCCAAGGCGTAGGCTCGTTCTGCCAAACAGGCCAGAACATCGGTTTGCGCAATGGCGTCGCAGGCGCGCCTTAGCAGCGCGGCTTCTCGGGCCAACCTAATCAGCAGGTCACCGAATAATTGACGTTCCAGCTGCAGTGACTTGCTCTGACTGCGCAGGGCATCTTCTTCAAAGGTCTTCAGCGCAGGCGTAATGTAGCGCTCAGCGTTTTTTAGGGTTTGCCTGCGGATGTATTCTTCAGGGACGTCACCTTTGGCAGCCTTGGAGGTTTCTATGTAGTAACCATGGACCCGGTTGTATCCAACCTTCAAAGATGAGATCCCCGTTCGCTCCCGCTCGTCGCGCTCCAGCTCCGCCAGCCAGTTGGCAGAGTGGGTGGTGAGTTTCCGCAGTTGATCCAGCTCCTCACTGTACCCTAGAGCAAAAACTCCGCCCTCGCGGAGGGTGACCGGAGGCTCCTCTACCAATGCAACCAGCAGTTCTTGGTGGAGCTGGTGAAAATCGCCCAGATCTTCGATCAGGCGCTGATTTAGGTGCCCGGGCAGTTCCGCCAAAACCTGCTTGATGTCTGGCAGGGAGCCAAGAGCGTCCCGCAGCTTGCCAATGTCCCGAGGCGACGCAGAGCCTAGATTGACTCGGGTCAGGATGCGCTCCATATCACCAATGGGCTTCACCGTGGCGCGAACAGTGTCGGTATATCGGGCTGCTAAAGCGTCGGTTAGCCATTGCTGGCGTTCCTTAACCTGAATGAGGTCGCGTAAGGGCTCGTGAAGCCAGCGCTGCAGCAGTCGGCCGCCCATGGGTGTCACGGTGGTATCCATCAAACTCAGCAGGGTGTGATCTGTTGCACCATTGGTGCGAACATCAATTTCTAGGTTGCGACGGGATTGGGCATCCATGCCGATGTACTGAAGATCCTCTTTGACCGCGATACGCTGCAAGAAATCTAGGCTTTGGCACTGAGTTGCCTTGGCGTAGGCCAACGCCGCTTCTCCTGCAATTAGGCAGTCGGCGGCCTTATCTAGCCCCGTAATTTGGGCCACGTCGCGATTAAAGTGACGGTCCAACAGGGTGGTTGCCCGTGAAGGCTGGAATCGGCTGGAATCCAGGCAAGTGACTGCAGCGATCGCTTCTAACGGCCGCTGCCAAAGATCAGCTTCCTCCATTGGCAACAGAATTTCCGCCGGTCGCAGGGCTGATACGGCGTCAAGCAAGCCGTCAGTTGAGCTTAGCTGCTGCAGTTGCAGCTGTGCGCTGGAGAGGTTGAGTAGGGCAAGGCCAACGCTGGTGTCCGAATCCTTTTCCTGATCGTGGCGGGGGAAAAAAATAGCGGCAATGGCGCTGTCGTTTTTCGTCTCCAGCAGTGCATCGTCAGTGAGGGTGCCCGGGGTGACGATACGTTTTACCCGCCGCTCCACCGGTCCCTTGCTGGTACTGGGGTCTCCTACCTGTTCGCAAATAGCCACGCTGCGGCCAAGTTTTACTAGGCGAGCCAGATAACCGTCTGCCGCATGGTAGGGCACCCCGCACATAGGAATGGGTTCAGAGCCGGTATGCCCTCGGGCTGTGAGCGTAATGTCCAGTAGGTCAGAGGCGTCTTTCGCATCGTCAAAGAACAGTTCATAAAAGTCACCCATACGGTAAAACAACAAAGCGTCTGGATGTTCGGCCTTAATGGCCAAATACTGCTGCATCATGGGCGTTAGCTGAGTTTTAGCCTCGGTCTTTTGTCCAGAGGCACCTTGCTCTGAAGAGACACTCTCTGCAGGGGCTGTTTCCACGGCCTCGTTGTTGGACAAATCTATGGTCGAGGCATCTGTATTTTTTGGGGTAGCCGGCTTGCTGGGAGGCATGAGGTTTCCAAGGCAGATAGACAGAACTCAGGGTAAGTGATGCATGAGCACAACAGGTACAGCAGTACACTACACCGAATGAAGAATCGTCAACCGGTAACCGTCTCGAGCGCATCACAAGGTGCGAAAAGGGGCGGCACCAGCTGCGGAAAATGCGTGTGTGAAGCGAACGTGGCATGCAACGGGTCTGTTTGCTTAAAACCCGCCGTTAGGTTGCGGGAATTGTTGGGGCGTAATGTGTTCAAATGGTGTCTTGCGAGAACTACTGAATGGATATACAGTACTGTCACAAGTTGGGCGGTGGGTGAAAGTTTCGGGCGTCGGTACAGCAACCGGACAATGGTACAGAGGACGAGAGCGCCAAGAAAAAAACGCCAAGAAAAAAACGCTAAGAAAAAAGCGAACCCCCCTGAAAAAAAACACCAAGAAAAAACCAAGAAATTAAAAGAAGAGAATCAAAAGAAGAGAATTAAAAGAAGCCGACGGGTCAAATGGCAAAACCAGATAACCAACCAGTGCCCAGACAGCCAGACGGCACGCAAACAATTAACCAATCGAAATAGAATCCGAGGGAAAACGATGGCTAAAGAAAGTACAAAGACCAGTGTAACTAGTTCCGAAAAAGGGAGCCCGGAAAAAGAGCGAGCGCTGAGCGCTGCCCTCGCCCAAATCGAGCGCCAGTTCGGAAAGGGCTCAATGATGAGGCTCGGGGATAAGGAACTGGTCACCATACCTTCTATCTCCACTGGGTCATTGGGCTTGGATGTGGCTTTGGGTATTGGCGGGTTGCCAAAAGGACGGGTCGTTGAGATCTACGGGCCAGAGTCTTCGGGCAAAACGACGCTAACCCTGCAAGTGATTGCTGAAGCGCAAAAAGCCGGGGGCACCTGTGCCTTCATCGACGCAGAGCACGCTCTTGACCCACTGTATGCTCAGGCCCTAGGAGTAAATACAGACGATTTGCTGGTGTCTCAGCCCGATACCGGCGAACAAGCGCTGGAAATCTGTGACATGTTGGTGCGGTCAGCCGCAGTTGACGTAGTCATTGTAGACTCTGTGGCGGCGCTTACCCCGCGTGCGGAAATCGAAGGGGATATGGGTGATAGCCACGTTGGCTTGCAGGCTCGCTTGATGAGTCAGGCGCTGCGAAAGATGACCGGAAACATCAAGCAATCCAATACCCTGGTTGTATTCATTAACCAAATCCGAATGAAGATCGGCGTCATGTTTGGCTCACCGGAAACGACTACCGGCGGTAACGCGTTGAAGTTTTATTCGTCGGTTCGTTTGGACATTCGCCGAATTGGCGCGGTCAAGAACGGTGATGAAGTTGTGGGCAACGAAACGCGAGTGAAGGTCGTGAAAAACAAGGTTGCCCCGCCTTTTAGACAGACCGAGTTCCAAATTCTCTACGGTCAAGGCATTCATCGTACCGGCGAGATTTTAGAGCTGGGCGTTGAGCAGAATATGGTGGAGAAATCCGGTGCGTGGTACTCCTATAACGGCGAACGTATCGGTCAGGGCCGGAAGAACGCCGCAGACTTTCTTGATGACCATCCTGAGTTGAAAGAAGAGATTGAAGGCCGCATCCGGCAGCAACTGATGCCCGGGCCTAACGATGGCAACGAAAATGTTGAAACGTTAGACGCGGACAATGCGGTTCTTGGCGAAAGGCCCGCAGCGCCGCTGTAGGGCCGTCGCTTTACTGGGCGTAAACAACACCGTCTTCATGACGGTGTTGTTGCACTGATGCAGTTGAAATGGATGCTTCTCTAACCGGCGTTGGGATTGCCAATGACCGAGTGAATCCAAGATCAGGCAATCCAAGACCAGCCGGTTAAGAATCAGATAACCAAAGTTCAGACAACCAAAAATCAGACAGCCAAAGACCATGTACTCAAAGACCGAGCTAAACCGAAGCCAAAACAAATAGAGAGCGACATGACAAGCGATTGGGCAGAACCTCGTCAGTCCAGCGATGAGCGTAGTCGAGGCGGCGTTGGTAGGCGCAAAGGTCAGCGCCAAGAACGCTCCTACACGCCGCAAAGGGACGCGTCACGTAAGGAACAGAACAGCAAAGCCGCCGATGGTGGCTATGCTAAGTGTATGGCGGCTGGAGTGCGCCTACTGGCTGGGCGCGAGTACAGTAGGCTGGAGTTGGCGAACAAGCTCTCCCGGCGTTTTAGCGCGGAAGCAATAGACGCCGTGGTTGCAGAATTGGTAAGCCTGAAAGTGCTTGATGACGAGCGTTATGGCGAAGCATTTTGTCGCAGCCGAGTCGAGCGTGGTTATGGCCCGGGCTTCATCGCTCGAGAGCTCGAACAAAATGGCTTAGGCACCGAGTTGGTCGAAGCCTTGCTAGAGCCTTATCAAGAGCAGTGGTTTGAGCGCGCCCTGGCCCAAGCACAAAAAGCCCACAGGCCGAAACGACGTTCCTTGCAAAACCCCTCAGATCCACTAGATGATGCAGAGTTCGTTCAGGACGATGCCTTTTTGGAGGCGGGACCCTCCGCGAGTCGAGACGATCAGGTGGACGATCAATGGAAAGAGCGGCAAAAGGCCCGAGGGCGCTTGGCTAGGCTGTTAGCTCGCAGAGGTTTCTCAGGTGGGTTGGCCTCCAAAGTCATAGATCAAGTGTTACGAGAAGCCGAGGCAAAAGCAGGGTCAGACTCGAATTTCGACTAGGCCTCGATATCAAGCTGTTAAAGCATCACGTTTATCGGCTTGAAAATGGCCTGTTTTGTCCGCTCAGGGGCGAGTTTTTTCAGCCTTCTCGGGTCTGGCAGTCCTGCCAAATGCCCTAGGAATGCTCTATAGTTCGCGCTCCTTGAATGACCAGTCTTTACACCATGAAAACCGCTGATTTACGCAATGCTTTTCTCGCCTTTTATGAGTCCAAAGGGCATCGCATCGTGCCTTCCAGCTCACTGGTGCCAAACAACGATCCAACATTGTTGTTTACCAATGCTGGCATGAATCAATTCAAGGACCCTCTGCTTGGAAAATCGGATCCGGGCTATACGCGAGCCACCTCGGCTCAGCGCTGTGTGCGGGCTGGGGGAAAGCACAATGACCTTGAAAACGTTGGCTATACGGCCCGTCACCACACTTTTTTTGAGATGATGGGCAACTTCAGTTTTGGTGACTACTTTAAGGAAGAAACCATTACCTGGGCTTGGGAGTTCGCCACAGATACCGTTGGCCTTGATGCCAGCAAAATACTGATTACGGTTCACCCCAGTGATGGGGAGTCACGAAAAATCTGGCAGGACAAAGTAGGTATTCCGGCTGAGCGCGTCATCGACTTAGAGGAAAACTTTTGGACCATGGGTGACACGGGCCCTTGTGGTCCCTGCACAGAATTGTTTTACGATCATGGACCAAGCATCGCTGGAGGCCCGCCCGGGTCAGCGGACGAAGACGGCGATCGCTTCATTGAATTTCAAAACCTCGTGTTCCCCCAGTTTGACCGCAATGCCGACGGTAGTATGGATTCTCTGCCTCAGCCCGGTGTTGATACGGGTATGGGTTTGGAACGAATGGCTGCCATCCTTCAGGGCGTGCACAGCAACTACGAAATCGATTTGTTTGCGCGGTTGATGCGCGAGGCTGGTAACCACGCGGGTATCACGGATCAAAAGGAGGTGCTCAATACAGCCTCTCTACGGGTGATAGCCGACCACATTCGCAGCAGTGCGTTTCTCATTGCGGACGGGGTACTGCCGGGAAACGAAGATCGAGCCTATGTGCTGCGCAGAATTATTCGGCGTGGCCTGCGCCATGGTTATAAGCTCAACATCAAAGGGGATTTCTTCCACAAACTCGTACCTGTGCTGGTAGAGGAAATGGGCGATGCCTACCCGTTGCTGAGCGAACGTGCCGATGAGGTGGTAAAAGCCCTTGCCGATGAGGAGGCGCGATTCAGTGAGACCTTAAATCAGGGTATGGCGCTGTTGAAAAAGGAGTTGGGGGACGTTTCCGGAACCACGCTGCCCGGTGATGTTGCTTTTAAACTGTACGATACCTATGGGTTTCCCGTGGACTTAACCGCCGACGTTGCTCGCGAGTTAAATATGGAAGTGGATCAGGCGGGATTTGACGTCGCGATGGAAGAGCAGCGGGCGCGGGGCCGAGCGGCCACCAGTTTTTCTACCAGCCTGGGTCAAAAGATCAGCGTGAAAGACAAGGTAGAGTTTTGCGGTTATGAACAGCTGGCTAATAACGCTCAAGTGATCGCTGTATTTGATAGCGAGGGAGAGCCACTGTCCTGTCTTGATGCGGGCAACGATTCTGGTGTTGTGGTGCTCAATCAAACAGCCTTCTACGCGGAAAGCGGTGGGCAGGTCGGTGACGTGGGAGCCTTAGTGAGCAAGGCCGGTCGGTTTGCGGTTACCGACACCCAAATAAGTGGAGATCAGTATCTGCACATTGGCCAGCTTACCCAAGGCGTAATTAGTCCTGGAGACATCCTAGAGGCGTCAGTAGATGAGCCGACGCGCAGCAAGACCCGCGCTAATCATTCTGCCACTCACTTGTTACATGCGGCCCTGCGCGACGTGCTAGGTGACCATGTGCAGCAAAAGGGCTCTCTGGTGAACGCTGAAAAGCTACGCTTCGACTTTGCCCATACGGCCATCGTCGATGCCCAAGAGCTGCAACGGATAGAGGATCTAGTAAATCAGCAGGTTCGTCTAAACAGCTCCGTGAATACCCAGCTGTTGGGTTACGACGAAGCGGTGCAGGGCGGGGCGACGGCGCTATTTGGCGAGAAATACGGCGACGAGGTTCGGGTGCTGAGCATGGGCGATGGTTTTTCCATGGAGCTGTGTGGCGGTACCCATGTGGAACGCACTGGTGATATTGGTTTATTCCGAATTGTTAGCGAGGGTGGTATCGCCGCCGGGATTCGCCGCATTGAGGCAGTGACCGGCGGTGCTGCGCTTGAACTGATCCGCGAGGATCAACAAGACCTGATCACCGTAGGTCAAACTTTGAAGGTCAGTCGACGAGAGTTAGTCAACAAAGTTCAGCAGCTGGTAGCCGAAAACAAAGATCTGTCTCGTCAGCTTGAACAAATGGGTCAGCAGTTGGCAGCGAGCAAGGGCACGGACCTAATTAACGAGGCGGTGCAAATTAACGGCATCAGCGTCCTTGCGGCTCAGGTCGAGGGTGATAACAAATCCATGATGCAAGTCTTAGAAAGTCTGCTGGCGAAAGTGCAGGGCGATGTGTTGGTGGTGCTCGCCGTGGTTGATAGTGGCAAGGTCGGTCTGGCTGCGGCCACCAACAAGGCCTTGTCCCAGCGGCTGTCAGCCGCCGAACTGCTGCAAACCGTAGCGCCCGTGGTGGGTGCCAAGGGCGGTGGCAGACCGGACTTAGCCCGAGCCGGCGGTGGGGACAAAACCGAGGCGGTAGAGCAGGCTCTTGCCGCGGCTCGCGAGTGGGTTGAAGACAAACTCGCTTCTTAACTGATTGAGATCGGCGCGGCGACACTCTTTGACGGCGCGCAGGTTGATGTGCTTTTTCTTGCAGGAAACAACATGGGATTGATTGTTCAAAAATATGGCGGCACCAGCGTAGGCACAACCGAGCGCATTGCCCAAGTTGCTCAGCGTGTGGCGGGCTATCAGGCTCGCGGGCACCAAGTGGTGGTCGTAGTATCGGCAATGTCTGGGGAGACCAATCGACTGGTTGCCATGGGGCGAGAGCTTGGGGGAGATCGACCCAGTGCTCGTGAAATGGACGTGCTTACCTCGTCTGGTGAGCAAGTGACCGTCGCCTTGCTGAGCATCGCCTTACTCGAGCTCGGCCTTACGGCCAAGTCGTACCTTGCGGATCAGATTCGCTTTCGTACGGACAGTGCTCACGGTCGGGCGCGAATCGAACAGATCGAAGTGGAAAAACTGCGGCAGGACATCGACCAAGGGGTCATTCCTGTGGTGGCGGGCTTTCAAGGCGTGAACGATCAAGGGGACATTACGACCCTAGGTCGGGGCGGTTCGGATACCTCGGCGGTGGCCTTAGCAGCCGCTCTAAGCGCTGATGAATGCGAGATTTGCACCGACGTTGAAGGGGTGTACACAACCGATCCAAGAATTGTCGAAGGCGCGCGTCGGCTCAGCCAAATTACCTTCGAGGAAATGCTGGAACTCGCCAGTCTCGGTTCAAAAGTCTTACACCCGCGGTCTGTTGAGTTTGCCGGTCGCTACCGCGTACCCCTGCGGGTAATGTCGACCTTTATTCCCGGTCCCGGGACCCTGATTACATTGGAGAGCGAAACCATGGAACAAGCAGAAGTTTCGGGCATCGCCCACGCAGTGGACGAAGCGAAAATCACAGTAGCGGGTGTGCCGGATGTTCCCGGCATCGCCTCAAAAATCCTCGGTCCTGTGGGCGCAAAAGGTATTGAAGTCGACATGATCGTGCAAAATACCGGTGTGGACGGGATGACGGACTTTACTTTCACTGTCAAACGTCAAGACTACGATACAACGCTGGACTTGCTCAAAGAGGTGGCAGCTGACATCAGAGCCAGGACGGTCACCGGTGACAATGCGATAGCCAAGGTCTCCATTGTTGGGGTCGGAATGCGCTCCCATGCGGGGGTTGCTACCAAGGTATTTGACAGGCTAGCAACCGAGAACATTAATATCCAAATGATCTCGACCTCTGAAATAAAAATTTCAGTAGTGATCGCCGAGCGATATGTCGAACTGGCAGTTCGTGCTCTACACGATGCGTTTAACCTTCATCAAGAGCCGGTGTGAACCTCTGAGGTCTTTGGATTAACCGAAAGGAGAATCGAGCATGTCGAAGTGGAGTGTGGCGAAAGAAACCGTCGAGAATTTAAGCGAAAACGCAGGCGAGTACGGAGCCGATGCAGCAGGAATGCTAGAAGCTCTGATCTCCACCGCCCTCGGCGCGCTAGCCGCTGAAAAAGACTCCGACTACGTCAAGAACTTTATTGATTACGAAGTAAGCTCGATCAATGTGCAACACATTGATGTTCAACGACTGACGTAGTCCGCTAGGTATCTATTCATTTTCCAATTATTACCGTGGTGGAGCCAGAACAGTTGAAGGCCGATTACATTATTGTAGGCGCCGGCTCCGCAGGCTGCGTTCTAGCGAATAGACTAAGTGAAGATCCCAACGTGTCGGTGCTGCTGCTGGAAGCGGGCGGGTCGGACGGCAGCTGGCAACTCGATATGCCTTCGGCATTTTATCTTCCCATGGGGCAGCCTAAGTTCGATTGGTGCTATGCCAGCGAGCCTGAGCCTGCCATGAACAACAGGCAACTGGCTTGTCCTCGGGGCCGGGTGCTGGGCGGGTCCTCGTCCATTAACGGCATGGTTTATGTACGCGGTAACCAAGCGGATTTTGATCGCTGGGCGGATTTGGGCGCCGATGGCTGGGATTACCACTCGGTATTGCCGTACTTTAAAAAAGCTCAGTGCGCCGATGAGGGGCGCAACGCTGATGCCTATCGTGGTGGGTCAGGGTTGCTGGGCACCACGACGGGGCAACTAAAAAACCCCCTCTACAGCGCGTTTTTACAGGCGACTAAAGAGGCCGGCTACCCCTACACACCAGACTTGAACGGCGAGCAACAAGAGGGGTTTGGTCCTATGCCCATGACCGTTGCTAATGGTCGCCGCTCCTCGTCCTCCCGGGCCTACCTGAGACCAGCCGTCAGTCGGCCGAACTTGCGTGTGCTTACCCACGCACAAGCAACGCGCATCGACATCCGCGACGGACAAGCCCGGGGACTGGTTGCCCGAATTGCCGGTAAGGAAGTCAGTATACAGGCTCGGCGAGAGGTCATTTTATCTGCGGGAGCCATTAACTCGCCTCAGCTGTTGATGCTTTCAGGCATTGGCCCCGAGAGCCATCTAAGGTCCCTGGGTATTGAGGTGGTCTCAGATAGCCCTGGCGTCGGTCAAAACCTCATGGATCATTTGGAGGTTTATGTTCAGCAAGCGTGCACTACACCCATTTCCCTGCATAAACATCTGGGTTTACTGGGGCGCGCAAAAATCGGCATTCAATGGTTCTATAATCAAACTGGGTTAGGGGCTACTAACCACTTTGAGGTTGGAGGCTTTATACGCAGTGATGAACACCAATCTCAGCCAGATATTCAATTCCATTTCCTGCCCACCGCCATGTCCTACGATGGCTCAGCTAAAGCACGCGGACATGGTTTTCAAGTTCATGTTGGGCCCATGCTACCCAAGAGCCGCGGTTCGGTAACCTTGAGAAGCAATTCTCCTGATGACGCGCCGAAGATAGTCTTTAACTACATGAGTCATGCGGATGACTGGCGAGTCTTTAGAGCGGCTATTCGTAAGTCTCGGGCAATCTTTGCCCAACCAGCTCTGGATGCCCTGCGAGGACCGGAGTTGAGCCCAGGCGCAGACGCTCAAACCGATGAACAACTGGATGCCTTTGTGGCTGCCCATGCGGAGAGCGCCTATCACCCTTGCGGCACCTGCCGTATGGGGGCCGATGATGAAGCTGTAGTTAATTCAGCGGGACAGGTGCAAGGCGTCAGCTGTTTGAGAGTTGTGGATTCATCGATCTTCCCGCACATTACAAACGGAAATCTAAATGCGCCCACCATAATGATGGCTGAGCGGATGGCGGATTTGATCCGCGGTATCGGCCACGATTGACCGAGAGGCCCGGTAAACAGAGGCCTCGGTACACAGATGGACTCGATAAACCAATGAATAGGGGGGGCTATGCGACGAGTTGTGATAACCGGAGCCAATCGCGGTGTAGGGCTGGGTTTGGTACAGCAGCTTGGGCCAGTAGCTGACGAGGTGTTCGCAACCTGTCGAGACCCTGCGGCGGCAGAGGAGCTGATGACATTGGCCAGCCCGGGAAGCAATGTCCATGTGCTGCCCTTGGATGTGGCGGATGCCGAATCCTTGGCTGAAGCATCCGCCGCCGTGAAGGGTCCTGTGGATCTGCTAATTTGCAATGCCGGCGTCAACAGTGGCTACAGCGGGCTATCAGGACCTGAAAATGCTCTAACCCCAGACGCAATGGACGGCTTTGCCGACCTGCTGAGAATTAACGTCGCGGGTCCTTTCTTCACGGTTCAAGCGTTTCTATCGCACCTGATGGACAGTGATGCTGGCCGGGTAGCCATTATCTCTTCCCAGATGGGGAGCCAGCAGCATGACGCTGGAAATGCTTACGCTTATCGTGCCTCCAAAGCCGGGGTCAATAATATTATGGTGACCCTGAGTAACGAGCTCGATGCGAAGGGCATTGCGGTCGCTGCCTATCACCCCGGCTGGGTACGCACAGATATGGGCGGTCCCCGGGCTCATTTATCAGTAGAAGAAAGTGCCCAGGCATTGACCCAGCGGTTTCACGAGCTGGACATGAGCCAAACCGGACGCTTCCTGAATTACGATGGCGCCCCAATGGTCCTATAAAAGCCGTGTGCCCCGATTGAAAGTCTCACTCTGTTGGAGGCAGAGCAGAGATTAGGTAGGTATTCACCGGGCCAATGCCTTTTACCTGCAGTTCACCACGAAAGGCGATTTCAAAAGGCTCAGACAATTGGTTTTTGAAGTCCTCAGAAACCTGAAAATGATCCGGTATACCCGTGGATTCCATACGACTGGCCATGTTCACGGTGTCGCCCCAAAGGTCATAAATGTATTTACTGGTACCCACAACCCCGGCGACAACAGACCCGCTGTGAGCGCCGATCCGCATGCTTAGATTCGTATTGTTACGCTCGTTGAACTCGCGTAAACACTGGAGGATCGCAACAGCCAGCGCGGCAATTTGATCCGCGTGGCGGCTATTTGGTTCGGGCATGCCACATACAGCCATATAAGAATCACCAATGGTTTTTATTTTTTCCACCCCGTTATCAATGGCGGCTCGATCAAAAGCGCCAAATAGCTCGTCGAGCATTCGTAAAATCGCGATTGGAGGTTCGCCTCGGGACATCGCAGTAAAACCGACGATGTCAGCAAACAGCACGCTGACGCTGGGAAAGGCGTCGGCAATCTGGACTTCGCCGTTTTTGAGCCGATTTGCGATGGGCTCAGGGAGTACATTGAGCAGGAGTTGGTAATTCTCCGATGTTTGTTTGTCGATGGTCAGACGCTGCTGATGCAGGTTGTGGGGCATCTGATTGAATTGAGTGGTCAGCTCTCCTAGCTCGTCATTGGAGCTCCGATCTAATGGCTCGATAACAACTCCGTTGCCGACTTGTAGAGCCGCCTTGGTCAGGGCTGAGATTGGCTGGGTCAACGAGCGCGACACCCGAATGCCGATGCCGACGATAACCAAGCCGATGACAAAAGTAGATAAGGATATGGCCAACTCCAGCGAAGTGATTGGCGCGAACGCCTCTGCAGTATCGATCTCAGCGATAACCGCCCAGCGTTGGTCTCCGATGGTCACGGGGCCATAGGAACTTAGCACCGGCACCTCTCGGTAATCGTCAACAATATGAGCGCCGCTATTGCCCTGAAGTGCGAATAGCACAGAATCTGTTTCGACTTCCTGAGTCAAAATTGACGTTCCAAATCGCTCCAACTGGATCAATTTTTGCTTTGGGTAATTGAGTGCCGCTAAGGTTTGAAAGTAGTCGTCAGGATTTTCGATAAAAAAACGTGAAGCGCTGCGCAGGGTGAAATCCTGACCTACGAGGTAGGTCTCGCCTGAGGCTCCCAATCCGTGCTCGGTCCATTGTTGATTGCCCGTCATGACATTGTTGATCTGGTCAACGGGGATTTGAAAAATTAAGACCCCAAGCTGCTCTTCACCCTGAAATATAGGGCTGGCAAAAAACGCCGCCGGAGCATTGTGGGAGGGCAGGTAGGGTTGATAGTCCACGAAGTAAGTGGCGTCGGGTGAACTGGGGTTGCTGGCAAGCTTGAACGCTTGGGCAATGTTGGCGTTACGGTAGGGGCCGGTCAGCAGGCTCGTGCCGAAGTCACTTTCTTTGAATACCGAATAGACGATGTTGCCGCTTTTGCTGTCAACGAGAAAAATGTCGTAATAGCTGAACTTCTTGGCGAAACGCTGAAAGAACCCGTGGTAGCGAGCATGTGCGGGTCCGTAAGCGCTGAGATCTTGATCTGCTCGGAATAGGAGATCTTTAGCGTCTGACGGATGGGGGTTAGTTGCAACGTAATGGTGCTGTAAATAAACGCCGCCGCTGCTTTTCGGCATCAGGGCATCGGCCTGAGTGGTTAACCACTGAGCAGTGGATGTTCCACTGGGGTCAAGTTCTAGCAAAAACTCGGTTTGATAAAACTGATGCAGCGGCCCGTTGCGAACCGCCAGTTCGCCATCTGACTCAGTGTTTTCCAGTCCTGCATAGGCTTGGCTGAAATCACTCAACGCCGCTATGGTCGTGGGATTAGCCGAGAGAGTTTGCAGTTGATGGCCTATTTGTTCGAGGTAGCGCTGAACTTCGTTGCTTTGAATCGCCGTTAATCGCTCGAAGGTGAGGGTTTCGATGGAAGCCTTACTACTAAGGTAGCTTGTCCAGCCTACCCCCAAGCCGGTGGAGAAGCAGATGACCAGCAAAAAAATTGATGTTTTGCTCGCTAAATTGAGCTTTGTCATAGTCAGACCTATTGATTACCAGATTGGAGAAGCTAGCCTTCTGCCAAATACTGTTAACTTTTGGTTGTCATTTCCGAATATTTGGATGAGCGGTATTAAAATAATCGCGAACGGTAGGTGGTCGTAGGCATGAGGCAGTCAAAACTGGAGCAGAAGTGTTGAGGCGGCTTGGGCTCAGGGTTGAGCGTGGGGCACGCCATTTTGCGGGAGCGGTCTGTGTGTTTTTGGGTGGCTGTGGTCAAGATCTCACGCCGCACCACAAAGGCTCGTCGCCGACTGAGACTTTTCGAGAAGAGTCAGTTTCGCCCCAATATTCTGAGCACTTACTGTGTACATTGCGGAACGAAACCAATCAATGGCAACACATGTACCGCTTGAGTTTCGACGATTTGGTAGGTGAATTTGTCGGAGGCCAAGGTGGCAGGATCAGTACCCTGCAAAGTACCGCGATGCAGGTCAGTCCGAGCCGCGTAGCGATGGCCTTTGAGGCTGAGTCCAGTTCACTGCAAGATGACTTGGAGCTTAGGCCCTTTCGGGTTCACCTCCACCGACAAACCTTGGTGTATCAGTGGTTTTGGGTGCAGGCGGATAAAGCATTTATACCAGCGGCGCCCCAGTTGTCCGGCAAGTGTGTGTTGCTAGACGCCGAGAGCTTCTAGGGTCAGTGGCTCTAGCGTCTTGAAAGCGTTAACAACCTACTAAGCTTTAAACACCTTGGGCCCAGACAAACCACTGATAGGCGACGATGGTCATTAGCGATCCCTGGAGCCAAGTCGGCCAAGCGCTTACCGCAGATTCATCAGGCCCGAGATAAGCCAAAAGATTGGTCCCCCGGTCGGTGAGCCTGAACATCGCGAAAGCTGTGACACAGATCGCAGCGATAATGCCGGTAGACGCTGTTATCAGCGAGAACCCGAACCACCCCAAGCCGGCGGCTGCTAGATGCACTCCGCACTGGGCCTGAATGCTGCCGTGTTGCTGGTCTCGACTTGTTAAAAGGATCGCAAGCCAGCCAAGGCCATAACAACAGCAGACGGCAAATACGGCTTGGTGAAGGGGGGCGAACAGCTCCTGTAGGTTCGCCAGGAGTCCGAGCCAGAGCAAGGTTTGCGATAGGGTGCCGGTAGAGCCGGGGTGCCGCCAGGCGAGGCAGGCGATTGCCAGTAGCCACCAAACAAGAATTCCACTCCAAGCGGCTGCTAACACATCCGACGAATTTATAGGTTTGAGGATCAGCATCACCGTCACTGCTAATAGACCGGCGCTGATTTCGCCAAAGACATACAAAGGTGATATTCGATGCCGGCAGCAGGCTGAACGGCCTTGAAGCCAACAGTAGCTGAGAACGGGGATGTTGTGCCAAGGCCTGATAGGCGCGCTACAGTGGGGACAATGGGATGGGGGCCATGCCAGGTTGAAGCGCGAGTCTTCGGCTTCAGCCTCTATAGCCATGAGAGGCAATCGATACACGACCACATTGATAAAACTGCCTACCGAAGCGCCAACAAAGAAAACGCCGGCGAAGAGTAGAAATAACGTGTTTGGTCCGACGGTCTCGAGCACCCAGCTCTCCGCGGTTGATTGATAATTAGCGCCATCAAGAGTCACCCAAATTGCACTGGCCGTCACCTGATCTTTTGGGTAAATCCCGGCTGGCCGGGTAGAAAGCTCGATTTGCGCGGTCTATTTTTGTCTCGTAAAGCCTATTTTTTGGCGCCCTGCAAGAGGTGACTGGGGGGCGGTGATGCCGCACTATGCGGTGGTTATTAAAGATGAGGAGAGGCTCCGATGAGTGAAGCTTGGATTATTGATGCAGCTCGAACCCCCCGAGGCGTAGGTAAGCAGGGCAAGGGCGCGCTATGGGAAGTACACCCCCAGAAGCTACTGTCCACAGTGCTGAAGGCATTGGTTGAGCGCAGTAACTTAAATACCAGCGACATTGACGATGTGATCATGTCCTGTAGCACTCAGTTCCAAAAGCAAGGGGCGTGTGTTGCCCGCATGGCAGCGCTGGATGCAGGTTTTTCTACTAAGGCGTCTGGCGTCACCCTCGATCGTTTCTGCGGCGGCGGCATCACCTCGGTGAACCTTGCGGCAGCCAATATTATGTCGGGTATGGAAGATCTGATTGTCGCTGGTGGTGTGGAAATGATGTCCTACACTCGTAGCGAAGCGCCACCGACGCCTCTGGATGCAGGCAACCTGGATCTTCGGCGACAATATCCTCAGCTGAACGTCGGCATCGCGGCAGATATCATCGCCACTGAAGAAAATTTCAGTCGAGAAGCGTTAGATGCTTTTTCCCTAGAAAGCCAGCAACGAGCGGGGCGGGCCTTGGCAGAGGGCGCTTTCACCAAGAGCTTGGTGGCCGTGCACAACCCTGACGGCACACTTGCCCTCGATCAGGAAGAGTATCCTCGACCCCAGACCACGGCAGAATCCCTAGCGAACCTGCAACCAGCCTTTGAAGGCATGATGGATATGGAGTTTTTCGATTCTGGGCGCAGCTATCGTGAATTAGTCGCAGAACGCTGGCCGGGCTTGGAAGTTGAACACCGCCACCACGCGGGTAGTTCCTCCGGCGTGGTAGACGGTGCAGGGGCCTTGGTAATGGCCTCGCCAGAGTACGCTCAAAAACACGATCTCAAGCCCAGGGCCCGTATCGTTGCCATGGCTAATATGGGGCATTCCCCGGAGTACATTCTTAATGCGCCAGTAGATGCGGCGAAGAAAGTACTGGGCAAGGCGGGTATGACCTTGGATGACATCGACCTGTTCGAAGTGAATGAGGCCTTTGCAGTGGTTCCCATGAAGTTTATGCGTGATTTAAACGTGGATCACGCCAAGGTGAACGTAAACGGCGGTTCAATCGCCTTAGGGCATCCCATTGGCGCTACCGGGTCCATGCTGATTGGAACTGCCTTAGACGAGTTAGAGCGGCGGGGCCAATCTACCGCCTTGGTAACCATGTGCGCTGCAGGCGGTATGGCGCCGGCAGTGATTATTGAGCGCATTTAAACCACCAAGAATCGATAGGCCCAGACTCACATCAGGGCCGTAGAGCCGATTCAACAGTAAATCGAAGGTTAGGAGTAATCGTGCTCCTGACCTTCTAGCGACCAAATTTTATTAAAAGGAAATAAAGCATGGAAAACGCCAGTGAATTGGATGTCTTTCGCCGGGACGTCAAAGCGTGGGTTCAAAATAACTTTCCCAGCAGTTTAGCGGGTCAGGATTTAGCAGGCTTGGCGGGTGGTGAGAGCGGCGCCCGAGCCAACGACGAAGTGAAGACGGCCATGGAAACCTGGCGTCAACGCCTTGCGGAGAAAGGTTGGGGAGCGCCTACGTGGCCAGTGGAATACGGTGGTGCCGGGCTGTCTCATCCAGAAGCGAACGTTATCGGCGAGGAGATTTTCCAAGCTGGCGCCTATAACCCGATACCGCATATGACCGGTATGGGTGTCACCATGGTAGGGCCGACGTTGCTCGAGTACGGGACCGACGAACAAAAAGCTCAGCATTTGAAAGGTATCGCCAGTGGTGAAATACGTTGGTGCTTGGGGTTATCTGAGCCAAATGCCGGGTCGGATCTGGCCTCATTGTCCACCAAGGCCGAAGACAAGGGCGATTATTTTGCTTTGAACGGACAAAAAATTTGGACGTCCGGCGCCCATATTTCTCAATGGTGTGGGGCACTGGTTCGTACCGATAGTAATGCGGGCAAGCGAGACGGCATCAGCTTCGTCATGCTGCCAATGCAGCAAGAAGGCGTGGAAACACGGCCGATCCGTCTGATCTCGGGTGTGTCGCCATTTTGCGAAACGTATTTCAGTGACGCTCGAGCCGAAAAAGGCGACTTGCTTGGCAACTTAAATGACGGCTGGAGCGTGGTGAAACGATTGCTGCAGCATGAGCGTCAAAGCCAGACCGGTGGTCAAGGCGTCAGCATGTTGGATTCGGAACCACTGCATGTGAAGGCCCAGCGCTTCGTAGGCACAGACGAAGACGGCGCACTGGTTGACAAAGACCTGCGTCAACGCCTGGTGCGTAACTACATGGACGCCACAGCCCATCGCTTAACTGCCGAGCGGATTACCGCCGAAGCCGCGGGTCGGGTAGAGGTCAGTGCGGCGGCGTCCATTTTGAAAAACTCCAATACTCGCGTGGCCCAGACCAAGGCTGAGCTTGCGCTGGAGATTATGGGTAGCCAAGGAATCGGCTGGAGTGGCGACGATTTTGCCGAAGAAGAGTTAGGCATCGTTCGGGAGTGGCTTGCCGGGAAGGCCATGTCCATTTATGGCGGTTCTTACGAGGTGCAAAACAACATCATTTCTAAAAACGTGCTTGGACTTCCTGAAACTACCCAAAAGGGTTAGCAAACTCAGGTCGAACACGGGGCAACAAAGCGACAACGACGTAGTAAAGGGGACAAGTCATGGCAGCGCTAACAGAAGAACAATCCATACTCAAAGATCAAGCCAGTTCTTGGGTGGAAAGTCAGTTACCGGTACAGAAATTTCGAGATTTTCGTAACAGCAACAGTGATGGGGGTTTCGACCCTGAGGCTTGGTCGGCCATTGTGGAGATGGGCTGGACGGGTATTTTGGTTCCGGAAAACTACGGTGGGTCGGACCTTGGTTACCTGACCTTCGGACTGATCCTAGAACAGTTGGGGCGGCAATTGTGCGCATCCCCATTGTTCGCTTCAGCCTATGTTGGGGCGACAGCGATCAATTTGGGGGGTAACGAAGAGCAAAAGCAGTCGTGGCTGCCGAAAATTGTAGACGGCAGTGAGATCCTGACCTTGGCCGTGGACGAACAGTCCCGGCATAACCGTGATCAGGTACAAACTACTGCGACTGCCACTGACCAAGGCTATGAACTCAATGGGGCCAAGACCTTCGTACTTGAGGGGATGAGCGCTACAACGTTTGTGGTGGCGGCCAAAACCGATGCTGGCGATATCGCGCTGTTCTTAGTGCCCGCAGACAGCGCGGGCTTAAGCCGGCAAGGCATGTCCACAGTAGATTCCCGAGACTATGCGCGACTCACTCTCAGTGGCGTTGAAGTAGGCCAAGGTGCCTTGTTGGGTGCCATGCAGGGAAGTCAGCTATACGGACGAGTGTTGGATAGAGCCAGTGCCGGCATCGCCATGGAAATGCTGGGTGTGGGCTGTTACGCCTTTGAGATGACTTTGGATTATCTCAAGACCCGCAAACAGTTTGGCAAGGTTATTGGATCCTTTCAGGCCTTGGGGCACCGGGCGGCGGAACTCTATTCCTCCCAGGAAATGGCCCGTTCATGCGCAGAAGCTGGTGTTACTGCCATCGACCAAGGTGCCGACGACGAGGCCGCCATGAGCGCAATATCCAAGGCGAAGACTGGCGAGTTTTTGTTCGACATGTCGAACCAACTCATCCAAATACACGGCGGTATTGGTATGACTGATGAGTTTGACGCAGGTCTCTATCTCAAGCGTGCGAGAGTGCTGGAGACAACCTACGGCAATCAGGCTCAGCACAGGGATCGTTACGCCAGCCTGCTTGGTTTCTAAAACAGGCTTCTAGCGGGCAAAAAAAGCCGGGATTGCCCGGCTTTTTTGTGCCACCACCCAGAGGGTTGGGCGAATGCGGTTATCGTCGGGTTCGATTCCAACCTTCCAAGGCACCACTCATATCCAGTAGCTGATCCTTA
>ERZ1047472.193-NODE-193-length-57806-cov-6.096829_pt1 | contig 57806 bp, 52 predicted proteins | sample MGYA00383095_ERZ1047472 | MGnify/ENA primary metagenome ERZ1047472 (study PRJEB29581, sample SAMEA5548365) | metagenome | biome: marine; feature: coastal; material: water | depth 1 m | study: Short-term variability in the microbial, nano- and picoplankton dynamics... | reverse complement strand
TTGGGGAGAACACCATGCAATTGGATCAATACGAAACGTTGTCTGTGGAACGCGACGGCGCGCTGGACATTTTGTGGCTGAATCGGCCGGAAAATCTAAATGCCATCACCACCCAGATGGTTACGGAACTGCGGCACTATTTTGATCATCTATCCGAAAACGATCAAACCCGAGTAGTTCTGATGGGTGGTCGGGGTAAGGCTTATTGCGCCGGTCTGGACATTAAGTCAGCTACGGATGCTTCTGTGCCCAAGCCCTTTGGGGCAGGTATGGGTTTTCAGGGTTATCTCGCCGAGGTTTATATCAAGATGCGCCGCTGTCCCCAGCCCATCATCAGTATTATTCAAGGGCCGGCCTGTGGGGGCGGCTTTGCCTTTGCCCTAGCCAGCGACGTTCGAATCGCGGCGGACACGGCGAAAATGAATGCGGCCTTTATCAAGCTTGGGCTATCAGCCTGCGACATGGGCACAAGCTACTTTTTGCCGCGCTTGGTGGGTACATCCATCGCTTCAGAGCTAATGCTCACGGGTAAGTTCATTCATGCTGAGCGTTGTCTGAGCACGAATCTGGTGTCGGAAGTGGTGCCCGAAGCCGATCTGCTCGAGACCGGCAAACGCTATGCCCAGGAGATGCTGCTTGCGTCTCCCATGGGTTTGCGTTTGACCAAGGAAGGTCTGAATGTGGCTATTGATGCTCCGGGATTGGAGGCTGCTATCGCGGTAGAAAATCGCAATCAGGTGCTTTGTTCTCGTACCAAGGACGCCCAAGAGGGTATGCGCGCCTTTATCGAAAAACGACCACCGGTGTATCAGGGGCGTTAGCGAAAAAGTAAACTGGGCGTTCATTTAAGGGAGTAACCACAGCGGTGTCTCAAAGTCTCAGAGATCAACTAGTCAAGGCTGGCCTGGCCACCAGCGCTCAAGCTAAAAAAGCCGAACGTTCCAAGCGTGCGGAAGCAACTTCCGAGCGGCACCAAACCAAGGCAAAAAAAGGTAAGGGGGCTACGCCAAGCCAATCCGACACCGCCAAGGTGAAGGCCAAAGCCGCCCAGCAGCGTGCCGAGCGGGCGGCCAAAGACAAAGCCCTTGCTCAACAGCACAATGAAAAGGCTCAGGCTAAGGCGCTGCAAGCGCAAATTCGCCAGTTGATTCTGCAAAATGACCAGCGCACCAAGGTTGCCGATGACGATGCTGTACCCTATAACTTTGTGCACGGTAAAAAGATCAAAAAGATTTTTGTCACGAAGCAGCAACTGGAAGCTTTGAGCAGTGGCCGACTGGTGGTGGTTAACAACAACGGCATCTATCACTTTGTCGACGAAAAGGTCGCAAAACAGATCGAGCAACGGGACCCCAAACGTATCATCGTTGCACACGATGTCAACGCGAAGCCTCCGGAGCCCGGTTCCGACGAGGAGTTCTACGCCAAGTTTGAGGTACCCGACGACTTAGATTGGTAGACGGTGGGCCTGGGCTCTTTGCAACGGGCACTCGGTAGCGAGCTCGTTAAGAAGCAGGGGTTTAGGAACTTGCGTACTAGGAATTATAGTTTTAGGAAATAGAGCTCTAGGGAGCGCGCGCTAACAGACAGGGCAGGAGACAGGCCAAGAGACAGGCCAAGAGATAGGCCAGGAGACAGGATGATAGAAAAACTAATTAAGGTGCTTTTCGCGCCGCTGACCTTTGGTCTGGCGTTTTTAGCGCCTCTATTCGCACAAATACTCGATGCCTTGGCCGTGTCGTTGTCCATCGCCTCTAACCTCACCTTGGCCTTTGTCGTAGCTGGCATTTGGGGCTTAGTTGCACAACTTCGGGGGAGCTGGGTATGGCTGAAGTAGCCCAGGAGATTGATTGGGATTCGCTCTCCAAGGCACAACTGGATGCTATGGAGCGCAAGATCGCCGCGAAGTACATGGCCCGGTTTCCCCTAGGTATCGTACTTTGGGGGTTTACCAATACCGCAGTATGGCTTGCCCTGTGGCCGTTGGTGCTGACCGGTATCATGCCCCTTTGGCTGGCCTTTCCCATTGCCTTGTTCAATGTCACCGCAGCGTACCTGCCTTCTCATGACGCCCAGCACAGTATCGTAGCCCGGGAAGGCCACAAACTGCGCTGGCTCAACGAGTTGCTGGGTCATGTTTCGCTGATTCCCTTTGCGGCCCCATTTCGTTATCTGCGTCATACCCATTTCGAACATCACGCTCACGCGAATGATCCGGCGTTAGACCCAGACTACGACGTCCACGCGAATAGTCGCCGTCAGTTTTTTCGTCAAGCCTTATCCAGAATGCAACCCGGTGATGCGGAAGGCCAGCAGGCGTATCCCGCCGCCCTGAAACGCATCGGCAAGGAACACTTGATGCTTGAGGCGTTGGCGGTTCGCGCCGTTTACTTGTTGGTACTGTTTGGCATGGCCTGGTCCGGCCATGCCATAGAAGCAGCCCTGCTGTGGTGGGTACCCATTTTGCTGTCGCAGGTTTATGTGCGCTATTACCTCAGCTGGAAGCCCCATCATCCGGGTAAGGACACCGGGCGTTACCAAGACACATCGGCGTTTCGCAGCCGATTGGGCAACCTAGGATCTTCTGGTATGCAGTACCACATCGTTCATCACCTCTATCCGCGTATCCCTCTCATGCAGACGCCGGCGGCTTACCGGGAACTTCGTCCGATATTGGAGCGCCAGGGCTGTGATCTGGGGAACCTCTGAGGTTTTTGCAGCCGCCAAATCTCGTCAAGCTGATTCAGAAATCGAGTGGTAAGATGATGCATGACCGATACTAGCCAGCATGCTCAAACCCGCGATCCAGCTTATGGCTGGGTTATGGTCTTTGCGGTTTTTTTACTGAGCGCTTTGGCTTTTGGTGCCCTAGGTTCCATTTCTGTGTTTTTAAAACCCCTGGCCGCCGAATTTGGCTGGAGCCGCGGGCAAACATCCTTTGGCTATACGGTTATTTCATTTTCTTCCGCCCTGTTCGGTGTGCTGTGGGGCTTTGTCGCCGACCGCTTTGGTACCCGATGGTTTGGCCTAATTGCCGCCTTTGCCATGTCTGGCAGTCTGTTTGCCCTGAGTGGTCAGGACTCTATTTTGCAGTTCTACGGCCTGTATTTTCTCTTCGGCGCATTCGGCAATGCCATGGTGACCTCGCCTTTGTTTGCCAACGTCGGTTTTTGGTTTAATCAAAAACCGGGTTTGGCCCTGGGGATTACCGCCTCCGGCGGCGCTGTGGGGCAGGCAGTGGTGCCCTATTTGTGCGCGCTGAGCCTGAATGAAAATGGCTGGCAGGCTACCTATATGATTGCCGCCGCCTGCTACCTGGCGCTAGCGCTACCGGCGGCCTTGCTGATTCGAGAGTCTCCGGGCCGAGAACTAGCGCGTTTGCAGCCTCAGGAAGAGGTTCGCGAGTTTCCCCTGTCCGAACGTGAAGTCATTATTTGGATCAGCGTTGCCATCATTTTCTGCTGCAGCTGCATGTCTGTGCCCATCGTGCATCTGGTTCCCCTGCTCACCGACGCCGGTCGTCCCTTGGAAGAAGCCACCTCGGTACTCATGGTGCTGATGTTCAGCGGTGCGCTTGGACGTATTCTCGGTGGCAAGCTCTGCGATGTGATCGGGGCATTACCCAGCTACCTGCTGATGTCTGCCGGACAGACCCTGTCTGTGGTGTGGTTCCCCTTTTTGGAGTCCACGACTTCGATCTATCTAGTTGCAGTGATCTTTGGTTTTACCTATTCCGGCGTTATGTCCACAATTTTGGTGTGTACTCGAATGATGGTCTCGGCCAACTATGCAGCCCGAGCCATGAGTATTACGTCATTCTTTGGCTGGTTTGGCATGGGGGCAGGAGGTTTTATGGGCGGCTTGTTGTTCGACATGACCGGTAACTACAACGCCTCCTTCATTGCCGCCATGGCGGTAGGAAGCATCAACCTGATGGTGCTGACGCTCTTTAGTTTGCGGATTCGACGTCAATCTTCCGTCACTTCTGAAGTTCGCCTATCTGGCAACGCCTAATGGGAGTGCTGGGGGATACAACGCCGGCTGAGTTTTTACGCGACCACTGGCAGCGCAAGCCCTTGCTGATACGCGAGGCGCTAACGGCGTATACCTCGCCGCTAAGTGCAGATGAACTGGCGGGTCTGGCCCTAGAAAAAGAAGTGGAGTCTCGACTGGTTGAATCACCCGGAGGGCAGTGGTCTTTGCGCCACGGGCCTTTTGAGGAAGAAGATTTCCTAGCATTACCGGAGCAAGACTGGACGCTTCTAGTTCAAGGTGTAGACCTTTGGGTGCCAGAGGTTCAGGAACTGCTGCAGCGTTTCGACTTTTTACCCCCCTGGCGGTTGGACGACATCATGGTGAGCTTTGCTTGCCCCGGCGGCAGCGTGGGGCCTCATTTTGATCAATACGACGTGTTTCTCTTGCAGGTAGAAGGCCAGCGGCGCTGGCAGATCGGAGCCACCTGCAACAGCCAAACGCCCTTGCGGGAAGACGTCCCCCTCCGACAAATCAAAAACTTTGTTCCAGAGCAAGAGTGGCTGTTAGAGCCCGGTGACATGCTGTACTTGCCCCCTGGGGTATCGCATTGGGGTGTTGCAGAAACCGAGTGCCTGACGTTCTCCATCGGATTTCGTTCCCCCAGCATCGCCGACATGTTGGGTGATCTGTCTGTGGAACTTTTGACCCAAGGCTATGACGTTCACTATCGGGACCCTGCGTTGACCCCTGAGATGGCATCACAAGACATTGATTCGGCGTTTATTGCTCAGGCCAAGGAGCAACTGTGGCAGGCCCTGAACGATGACGACTTGATTGGCGATTGGTTCGCTCGGTTTATGACCGCGGCTAAGTATCCAGAGCTTGAGGAAATCACTGAGGAACAACGTCATGCCGCGGTTCGGGGGCGCCGCTATTTCAACGGCGATGCAGTAGACGATGACTTCGATCCCCGTTAAAAAGGTAGCCGAATCGACAAGGGGAGAGGTCTGATCATGAGCAACACCAACCAAGAACAAATTGACTACTGGAATGACAAAGCCGGGCCGAATTGGGTAGACATGCAGGAGCGGCTTGATGGTGTGCTCCAACCTTTGTCCGATGCGGGGCTCCGAGCGGCCCAAGTGCAGGCTGGAGAGCGGGTGCTGGATGTTGGCTGTGGCTGCGGTGATACCAGCATTGCCCTGCACAACCTTGGAGCCAAGGTACTCGGCGTAGATGTGTCCGGCCCAATGCTCAACCACGCTCGAGGCCGCAACGGCGACATTGATTACCTGCAGGCCGACGCCGCGACATCGGATTTTGGTGGCAATCGTTTCGACCTCGTGTTTTCCCGATTCGGCGTCATGTTCTTTGCCGATCCGGTGGCGGCTTTCCACAATATTCGAGGGGCCATGAGCGCCAATGGTCGGCTGCTTTTTGTTTGTTGGCAGCCGCCTTCGGCAAATCCTTGGATGTCGGCGGCAGGTAAGGCCGTTGCCCCGTTTCTACCGGCGCCGGATACGCCACCAAACCCTCGCGCTCCGGGACCCTTCGCCTTTGCCGAAGAGGACTATGTGAGGCAGATATTGACTCAAGCAGGCTTCAGCGATGTATCCATAGATCCCCATCCCGCAAGCCTGAAAGTGGCGGACGCCGTGGACGAGGCGGTACATTTTCAAACGCGACTGGGCCCGGCATCCCGAGCGATTAACGAACTTGTGGATGAGCAGCGGGCGTTAGCCTTAGCGGCGGTGAAAGAAGCCCTTGCCCCTTTTGACAACGGGCAAGGCGTCTACATGGATGCAGCAGTCTGGCTGGTTAGCGCTAAGGCGTGACGATCGGCCAAGCTGAACCAGCTGCGTGCAGCTTAGCGAAGTTCCAACCCCTCCATACTGCCTTCTTCACGCCAAGCGTTGATAACTTTAAAAAACTTGGTGGGGCCAGCGCCGTAGGCACCATTCTGTACGCTGATAGGGTTTGGTTGACCCTCGTTGTTGTAATAACCCGGTGTGCATTCGGCTTGAAATGACTGACTCATGCGAGACATGGCGATGACTTCCTGTACCCAAGCCTCTTCAGCCTCTTGGGTTACCTCCACTACATTGGCCTTGGCCTTCTTGCATTCGCCTAGAATGTAGGCGATGTGCTTGGCTTGTTCGTTCATAGCGTGGGGGAAGCTCACGGTGAAGCCCGCTTGGGCGGTGTGAATGATAAAGCAGTTGGGAAATCCCCGGGTCTGAATCCCGTGTAGGGTGGCGATTCCCTCAGACCATTTTTCTTTCAGGCTTAGGCCGTTGCGGCCTATCAAATCGTAGCCCGAGCGGCGGGTGTAGTCGGTGCCGACTTCAAAGCCGGTGGCAAAAATGATGCAGTCCAACTCAAAGGCCTCGCCATTGGCCACAATGCCGGTTTCTGTGATTTCGTCGATGCCCTTACCTTCGGTATCAATCAAATGGACGTTGGGCCGGTTGAAGGCGGGCAAGTATTCGTCGTTGAAGCAGGGCCGTTTGCAGAACTGGCGATAGTAAGGCTTCAGCGATTCTGCCGTATTCGGATCGTTTACGAGTTCTTCGGCTCGGGCGCGGATTTGCTCCATTTTCTGAAAGTCTGCCAACTCCATTTTTTCAGCCACCTCGGCAGGTGACAGTCGAGCCTGACCTTTGAAGTTCACCATGGAGGCCAGATTGCGGATGATTTCGGTCCAACCATCGTTCACCAGATCTTCATCAGCGAAGCCGCCAGAGACCAAGGTGTTGAAGTTGTCCATGCGCGCCTGTTGCCATCCCGGTTCCAGGCTGGCTGCCCATTCCGGGTCTGTGGGACGGTTGGCGCGCACGTCTACGGAACTGGGGGTGCGTTGAAAGACGTATAGCTCCTTGGCGCTCTTGGCCAAATGAGGCACACACTGAATAGCAGTGGCGCCGGTACCAATAACGCCGACTCGTTTGTCGGCTAAACCGGATAGACCGCCCTCGGGGCCGCCGCCGGTGTAGGCGTAATCCCAGCGGGAGGTGTGGAAGGTGTGACCTTGGTAGGTGTCTATGCCTTTGATGCCCGGCAGTTTGGGACGGTTCAGGGGGCCATTGGCCATGCACACATATTGGGCGGTCATGGCATCGCCGCGGTTGGTGGTGACGGTCCAGCGCTGAGCGATCTCGTCCCAACGCATACCCTCGACCTCGGTTTGAAAACAGGCGTGCTCATACAAGTTAAATGCTTCACCAATGGCCCGGCTGTGGGCCAGGATTTCTGGTGCATGGGTATATTTTTCTTTGGGCACAAAGTTCAGCTCTTCGCACAGGGGCAGATAAACATAGGATTCCACATCGCAGGCTGCCCCGGGATAACGGTTCCAGTACCAAGTGCCGCCAAAGTCGCCGCCTTTTTCGATGATGCGCACCTTACCCACTCCGGCTTCGGTGAGTCTGGCACCGGTCAGCAAACCACCGAATCCGCCGCCGACGACGATGACGTCTACGTGGTCGGTTAACGGCTCACGGTTGAGGGGGGCGTCGACGTAGGGGTCATCTACATAGTGAGAGAAGTCGCCGGCTACCTCGAAGTACTGTTCGTTACCATCGGCCCGCAAGCGCTTGTCCCGCTCTTCTCGGTACTTGGCGCGCAGTTCATCCGGATCAAAACCTAGGTCTTGGACTGATTGTTGTTCTGCCATGTTCACTCTCTCTCAAAATCAGAACGGCATTGTACATTGGGTAAGCTGATTCGGCCTCAGGCATTGCTGGAAAAGTACTGGGCTGGGTATGCTGGGCCCAAAGGTCTGGACGCATGTTAACAACGGGATTTGGGGTCAACGTATGCTCGCAATTATTGGTGGCTCGGGCCTGTATCAGCTGGACGGCCTGAAGGTCGAGAAACAGCATCAGCTCATCACGCCCTTCGGTGCTCCGTCCTCTGACATCGTGCAGGGCCAATATCGGGGACAGTCCGTGCTCTTTCTGGCCAGGCATGGTGTCAGCCACCAGTTTTTGCCCAGTGAGGTGAACTATCGCGCCAACATCTTTGCGCTGAAGAAACTCGGGGCACGTCGGGTTGTCGGGGTATCTGCCGCCGGCAGCCTGCGTCAGGAACTGGAGCCAGGACAATTGGCCTTGGCATCCCAGTACTTTGACCATACCCGAGGGAAGCGCGAATACAGCTTCTTTGGCGGCGGCGTAGCCGCACACGTCTCCACGGCCTATCCCGCTTGCCCAAGTTTGTCAGCAGATATCACCAAGGCAGCCCAGCGCATTGGAGAAACCCTGCATACAGATAAAACCTACGCCTGCGTTGAAGGGCCACGTTTGGGTACCCGGGCCGAGAGCTTTTTTTTGCGGGATGCTGCGAACTGTGATTTGGTAGGTATGACCAATGTGCCCGAGGCGTTTCTAGCTCGAGAAGCACAGCTGGCCTATTGCGCCATATGTGTTGTCACCGACTATGACTGCTGGATGGACGACCCGTCTCAGCATGTTAGCGTGGATTTGTTTCTGGCGACCTTTCAGAAAGCGACGGACAAGGCTAAGAAAGTGATTGCTGAGATGTTGCAGCAGCCCAATAGCGAAACCCCTGCCGATATCCGGCACGCCTTGGCGGGCGCTGTCATGACCCCTGACGAGGCCTTAAGCGAGGAGCAACTGGCATGGCTTACTGTGCTGCGAGCCTGATCTATTTGGCGAGGCTAGCCACTGCAGGAGCCGCCACCCAGAACGCAGAATTTAGCGCAGCTGGGATGGTTAAGGGCCACCGGACCTGATGCATCCTTTAGCGTGATGCCGAGATCAAATTCCGGTTCATAGGGCAGCAGGGTGCAGGCCATTACGGATGGATGGCTTTTGCCCTTATGTTTCACCACCATTCGGGATGATGCGCACATCATTTCGTCCGGATTGACCCCCAAAATACCCCAGCACTCGGTGGTGATTTCCGGCACCTGAGCTGTTGGGTCAATTTCAGGAAACAGAACCAAGTCGTTAGTATTGTGGGCGTCTAGAGTGATACCCAGCTCTTGGATGGTTTCGGCAAAGCCCTGGCGAAGCGCTTGCTCGCTGTCTCCCCAGCGCGTGCGGCCCGCAATATGGAAGACGAAGTCATTGCGCTGCAACCACCTCAGGCCTGTCACCATGGGCTGCCAAGACTTTGGGCCGCGCTCTTGCTCATGGATGTCTTTGTGAAAGTGATCAATGGAAACCCGTAACGTAAGCTGGCTACGAAACCGCTTGTTCAGATCCAAAAGGCCCGCCTGTATTTTTGGCCGCATCATGGGCCGCATGGCATTGGTCAGGATCAGCAAGTCGAAATCTCGATCTAGGCAGGCTTCCGCAATCGCCAAAATGTCCGGATTCATAAAGGGTTCACCGCCGGTGATACCCACACTTTGGGTGCCCAGTTCCTCGGACTGTATTTCGTCTAGGAAAACTAATGCTTCGGCCAAGCTCAGGTAGGCCAATCGGTCGTTGGTAGGCGTGGACTCGATGTAGCAGTTATCACAGGCGATATTGCACAGGGTGCCGGTATTGAGCCACAGGGTGTCCAGTTGGGACAGGCTTACCTTAGCCCTAGGTTCGCCCTGGGCAGTGAAGTGGGCGTCGGTAAAGGGTTCTGTCTTTACAACGGACCCAGTATTGGTTGGCACGATGGCCGAATCAGTGGCGATGATGGTCACCCAACTAGAAATATAGAAAGAACTCGTCTGCCGGGAAGTCTGTCAGGCCTTTAAGGCACTGGACAGGCTCCAGACCAGCTTTGTGGCATTTATGCCAAGCTCATCAACACTCTGGCCGGGCTTGTAGAGGGAGCTACCCAAGCCGAATCCAGTGGCCCCGGCTGACCAATAGTCTGCCATGTTGGTGCTGTCGATTCCGCCCACGGGAATTAACGGGATGTCCATTGGTACCACCGCACGCCAACTGCGAAGTATGGCGGGAGTAATCATTTCCGCGGGAAACGCTTTGATGCCGTGGGCACCTGCGTCTAGGGCCGCGAAGACCTCTGAGGGGGTGGCCGCGCCGGGAATGGCAGTTAGCTCCGCCGCTACAGCAGCCTGAACGACGGCGGTATTGGTATTGGGGGCCACGATAAGGGCACCACCGTGGTCTTTGACCTGGTGCACCGATGGCACATCCAGCACGGTGCCTGCTCCTACCAGCATGGTGTCTCCCACCGCATCGGCAATGCGCCGAATGCTTTGGAGTGGCTCAGGTGAATTTAGCGGTACCTCCACGATGCGTATGCCGGCGGAAAACAAAGTCTGAGCAACAGGCGCGGCCTCCTCCGGGGTGATGCCGCGCAAAATCGCGATTAGTGGTAGTTCGTCTAGGTAGCGCTGTAGGGAGGTAGTCAAATTTATCTCTCCAGTGGCTGGGGTGTGAGTACAGGCTATAGGTGCTTGGCTACCAGCAAGGCACCTTGGGCGGTGGCCAGCTGGGCATCGATGGTGGCGCAATCATAGCCCAGTTTCGTCAGGGCGAGCTGATAACGATCGGCCAGCATTGGGCTGGCCACGATGCCAATAGATGCGTTTCGATCTGGTGCCTGAGAACAAATGTCGTGGCCGATCAAGATACCTGATAAGTAAGCAGCGCCTTGGGCCTTGCTGTGGGTGCCCTTCAACTGAAGTGATCTGACGCTGAACAAGTGGTGGAGCAGACCCCCTGTAGTTTGGCTGGTGGCCACACCGCGTAAAAAGTCAGCCTCTCTTTTTTGTAGGTTTTCGGTAGGACCTTCTGGCGTAATCGATTGGGTGAGTAGGGAGTGACGCTGGGCCAGGTCAAAAAACTCACCCACCATGCTAGTAGAAAATCGGGTTATCTCTGCCCCGGCGTCGATCCACTTGTTGTGGGTGCCGGGGAAGCACCAACGCTGGGGCTGAGACAGGCCTTGGGCCGCGAGCAGCTGCCCGGCGCCGAAGAATTGCACCTCTTCACCACGCATAACATCGTGTAGGCCTGCAGCGCCTTGGCCTGAAACGCCAGGTACTATCCAAGCACCACCATAGCCAAAACCGTCAATGGCGTGAGCCCCGGCAGCCAGCGCCCGTGGACTAGCGGGGCAGGGAATGTGGGGTACTTCGATCCACCCGTTTGGACTGCCAACCATGCCGCTGAGAATGGTTCTGGTGCGCGGTGATCTTTCCAGCCATGGCTGAATGACACCGCTCAGGCAGGCGCCGAAGTCTGTTGGATTGCTGAGCAAGCCCTGATCACTATTGATCTGGTCAACAATCGTTCCCTGTGCGTCGATTAACGAAGCGCGTAGATTGCTGGTACCCCAATCGACGGTGATCAATTGTGCTGTGGCATCTGCTTCTGACATGGGGCCTCGGCTTAGGCTAGCGCAGGGGTGCGACGTCGGTCAGTCCCAACCGCAGCTTGCCCAAGCTCTCGTAGGCAGCATCGCTCACCATTAAATGTGACTGGGCCGTGTACAAGTCTCTGAGAATGCGCTGCATGGGGTGATCCAGCATCACGGCGCTACCGCCAGCGTATCGGAACAAAGCACTGGTAACGGCAATGGCCTCGTCTGTGCACAGAACCGAAGCCGCCCGGGCTTCCGCCTGAAGGGCAATTGGGGCTTCTTGCTCTTGGCTGGCATCGAATAACCGCTCCAACACGTCGACCATCAAAAGCTTGCAGGCCCGCAAACGAAGTTCGCCTTCTGCCACCGTGCGCTGAAAAATCTCGCGATCGGCGATACTGACTCCGGCACCGTAGCCTCGCTTTTTTTCTACCGCCGACTCGGTGAGGGTTTGCAGGGCCAGTTGACCCAGAGCAAGGGCGAAAACCGCGTGCTCGTTGCTGGCAAACCCGTAGCCCATGTTATAGATCGCGCCTCCGCGAAGCCGTCCCGGAGTGGTGATCGCAAAGTGATCGGGCACAAAAATCGCGTCTAGAGCATAGTCGGAACTGCCGCTGCCATTAATCCCAAGAGCATGCCAGTTGTCGATCACCTGCACCTGCTCTCGGGGTACAACCGCAGTCACCAAGCCGGACTTGTCGGCTTTAAGTGCCGGCACAACGACGTAGTCGGCTTGGTGGACGCCGCTGCCCCAAGCCCACTGACCGGTAATTCGATAACCGCCCTCAACTTCAACCGCGCTGCCTCCGGGTTTTAGGCTGCCGGCCATAATGGGGAACTTGCCTGAGCCGAGGATATCCTCCAGCGCTCGATCACTGAGGGCGCTCAATGCTCGCCCGCTGACCGTGGCGGTAATAAACATCGACCAGGCTGCTGCCGAGTCGACCATGGTAACGGCCTCGACGATGGTCATTTGGTCCACCGGGTGTATTTCTGCACCCCCCACTTCCCGCGGGCTCTTCATCATCAGCAGGTTGCTGTCGCGCATCGCGGCGACGACTTCAGGAGCCAGCTGCCGACGGTTTTCAGAGTTATTTTTGTGTCGGGCGACAATCGGCCGGATTTTTTCAACGGACTCTAGCAGCAAGTTGCATAGGGCTTTGCGATCCGTGGGAAAGGTCCTGATCTGGGTCGGGCTGGATTGTGTCATTCCTAGCGTAAGGTTCCTGAGGTTACTGGGTTTGGTCGAGGCGTTCGTTCTAAGCGAGATTATCAAAGCGCCAAGGAGTTTTTAACGCTTGGCCGGTCACTTACTAATCTATGCCACGCCCAGAGGTTTGTCAGGTCTTCGTCGGGCTTCAGATCCACCAAGGCACCTGCGAAGTCGATCATGCACAGGGCTGAAATATCCGCCACGGTGAAGCGGTCACCGGCAACGTAGCTGCGGCTGGCCAGTTCCTCATTCATGCGTTCGTAGTACTTTCGCGTTAGGCCGGCCCCACGCAGGCGCTGGGCCTCAATGGGTTCAACCATTCCCATTGCCGCCACGATAGGGCCGTTGACCCATGCGGCACCAATGTTTGGGTGCAGTTCAAACTCAATGTGTCGATGGTGGGCTTCAATCAGTGCAGCTTCTAATGGGTCTGCGCCGAACAGATTCGGGTTAGGCGCCAGAGCTTCTAGGTAGCGACAAATCGCCACGGTCTCGGAAATACAGGTGCCATCAGGCAGTTCCAGCACGGGGATCTTGCCGCTTGGGTTTTTGCTGATGAACTCGGGCGTTTTGGTCTCGCCGCCCCGAAGGTCCACATTGATGACCTCAAGCTGAAGATTTTTTTCTGCAGCAAAGATTAAAACGCGGCGGGGGTTGGGAGCACTAGGGAAGCTGTAGAGTTTCACGAGAAGCCTATCGTTATTATAGAAGTCGTTTTATAACACGGGTTTTGGGGTGAATACCCTGATATGTTTTGTGCGATGAGGTGATTAGGAAAAAGGGGACGCTGGTGAGCGAAAACGGAATGTTGAAAGAACAGACATCGGATTTGTTCGCAGACATGAATGGCAAGGTCATACTGGTGACCGGAGCGGCGTCTGGGCTGGGATATGCCGACGCTCGCATGCTATCGGGTTTGGGTTGCCGCGTGGTTATGACCGACATCGACCAAGAGCGGGGGCAGGCACTGGCCGCTGAGTTGGGGGCGTTTTTTCTGGCCCAGGATGTGGCGGATGAGCAGCGCTGGGCTGAGGTCATGACCGAGATAGATCAGCGTTATGGCCGTCTGGACGGCCTTGTAAACAACGCGGGCATTGCCCCTATTGCCCACATCGAAAACACGACCACCGCCACATGGCGCGCAACTCTAGCCACTCATCTGGACGCGACTTTTTTCGGCAGTCAGGCAGCGATTAAAATGATGAAAACCAATGGCGGTGGCTCCATCGTCAACATGTCATCAACGGCAGCATTGGTCGGTATACCCGACTATCTTGCCTACTCCGCTGCCAAGGGCGGTATTCGCTCAATGACCAAGGCCATTGCCATTCACTGCCGACGCAGCCGATACGGTATTCGCTGCAACTCGGTTCATCCGGGCAGTATCAATACGCCCATGGTGCAAACCGCGTTGCGGGAGTTAATGGATTTCGATTTGAATCATGCCGATGACCCGGAACGGGCGCGGCTGAAGATGGGAATTGGAGAGCCGGACGATGTCGCCCACATGGTCACTTTTTTGCTCAGCAGCATGTCCAAGCACATCAACGGAGCGGAAATGGTGGTGGACAATGGCGACACGGTTACTTAGGGAGAGATCGATGAATGTTACTGGCATGGTGCACGTCAACATTAACTGCACCGACTATCGGCGCTCGAAAGCGTTTTACGAAATGTTGGGGTTTGAGGAGGTTTGGCAAGTACCCCCAACCAATTCGCCGGAGGTGAACGCCGCAGTGGGGATGCAGGACTATCGAGTTACGGGAGCGATCATGGCCCTCAAGGGGGTTAAGCCTGCAGTGCTGATTGATCTGCTGCAGTGGCACCAGCCGGAAGATCATTCCCCGCCCTATGCGAATTTATACCGGCCTGGGTTGGCCCGGCTGGCTCTAGCGAGCGCGGATTTGCAGGCGGATTATGAGTATCTGTTGGCTCAAAATGTGGAAGTTCTGTCGCCTCCAGCTACCGTGTATGCCAGTGCCGATCACGGCAGCAGTTTCTTTTGTTTCAAAGATCCTGACGGAACCTTTTTAGAGCTTGTACAGAGTTTCTAACTGTTGGACAGCTGTTTTTCCGTTGTGGCGGCAAACAGCGAAATGTGAATACTCTCGGGATCTATGGCGTCGCTCATATTGAGCCAAGTGGCTTGGCCCAGACGGGCGAGAGTCTCTGTTACTGCGTCGGTATCAATCTCGTACAGGGCCAAATAGCCGTGGGGTTGGTCGGCTTGAACCTGTGTTTCGTGCAGGGCAAAACGCTGGGCGGAGTTGAACCCTTCGATACTCAACACCTCGGCTAAGTGAACATTGTTGTACCAATGGTTGTAGGCGTCCTCTTGGCCGGACCTGGCGTTGCTTCGCACCATAAAAAGGGTGTTCATAGGTAGCTCCAAATAGGGATCTAGTGCTAAAGATATGTGATCGGTGTCGCAAACCAAAGTGGCGCTGGGAAAATATGCGGATAAACTCCCTCTGAACTCGGGAAGGAACGATACGTGAAAGAGAATCTGCCAAACGGCCAAAGCTACCTGTGCGGTCAGGCCGACGAACCCCTGCTTTACGAAACCATTGGCGGCTGCCTTGACCGTATTGCCGCGACCCATCCTCAGCGGCCTGCCCTGGTGGTGCGACACCAGAATATTCGTTGGGACTTTGCCCAGTACAAAGCCCAGATCGACGCCTTGGCCACTGGACTGCTCAACATGGGGATTAATCCCGGCGATCGGGTGGGAATCTGGTCGCCCAATCGAGTGGAGTGGTGCTTGACCCAGTTCGCCACCGCGAAGATTGGGGCCATCATGGTGTGTATCAATCCAGCCTATCGGTTATACGAGTTGGAATACGCGCTGAACAAGGTGGAGTGCAAGGCGGTGATAGCTGCGGAGTCTTTCAAAACCAGTCGGTACCTAGAAATGCTGCAAACCCTTGCTCCGGAGTTGAATCAGTGTGAACCCGGGGCGCTGCAGGCTGCCAAGGTGCCTCATTTAAAAAGCGTTGTTCGCATGGGACCGAAAAAGACCCAAGGCATGTTCAATTTTGATGAGGTTTGTCAGATGGGCGATGGCCCAGCCTATGAACGCATGGCTGAAATTGCTGCCACCCTGCAGCCTGACGACGCCATCAACATACAATTTACTAGCGGTACCACGGGAAATCCTAAGGGTGCCACGCTCAGTCACTTCAATATTTTGAACAATGGGCTGCAGGTGGGTGCAGGCATGCGGTTAACCACTGAGGATCGACTGTGTATTCCAGTGCCTCTCTACCATTGCTTTGGCATGGTGATGGGAAACCTTGCCTGCCTAGCCCACGCCGCCTGTGCGGTATTTCCTGATGAAGGATTTGATGCTGGGACGGTGCTTAAGACCGTGGAAGAGGAGCGGTGTACCGCCCTTCATGGCGTGCCCACCATGTTTGTCGCCGAAACCGATTTGCCTGACGTGGCTGATTACGATTTGTCCTCTTTACGAACCGGCGTCATGGCCGGCGCACCTTGTCCGCTTGAACTGATGCTGCAGGTTATCGAAAAGCTCAACATGAGCGAGATCACCATCATGTACGGCCAGACGGAAACCAGTCCTGTGAATCATATGACGGATATCGACGCACCGGCAGAAAAGCGCTGCGGTACGGTGGGTCGGGTCGGGCCATATCAGGAAATCAAAATCATTGATGAGCAAGGGCAGGTAATGCCTGTTGGGGCTACCGGTGAACTGTGCTGCCGGGGGTATTCGGTGATGCGCGGCTATTGGAACGAGGAAGAACGTACCCGAGAAACCATCGATGCTGCGGGTTGGCTGCATTCCGGTGACCTCGCCGTCATGGATGACGAGGGTTATGTGCAAATCGTGGGCCGGATTAAAGACATGATTATCCGTGGCGGCGAGAACGTGTATCCCCGTGAGATCGAGGAGTTTCTATACACCCACCCAGACATTCAGGAAGTTCAGGTATTTGGCATTCCTGATGAAAAGTACGGGGAAGTGGTCTGTGCATGGGTACAGCAACGTGAGGGCGCAAACCTGACCGAAGCCAATGTGAAGGCCTTTTGTGCGGATCAGATAACTCACTTCAAAGTGCCCAGCATCGTGCGCTTTGTGGCGGAATTTCCTATGACGGTCACCGGCAAAATTCAGAAGTTCAAAATGCGTGACGTCATGGTAGAGGAACTGTCCGCTTAGACGGGCAGTGTCGTTGAGCTTCGTCCGTGACAGCGGCGACTTGACGCCTAAGCCAAGACTCCCTCAAGGGCGGCAAAGAAGTCGCTGGTTGAGGCGCTACCCCCCTGATCCACCGTGTGGTTGGCAGGGTCGGCATAAACCTTGGTGATGCCGTCTCGAAGACGCTGTCCGGCGCTATCCTTACCTAAGTAATCCAGCAGCATGGCGGCGGACAGTACCGTTGCCGTGGGGTTAATGATGTTCTTCCCCGCGATGTCTGGCGCGGTTCCGTGGGCAGACTCGAAGTAGGCGTAGTCGTCACCGTAACAACCCGAGGGTGCCAGCCCCAAACCGCCAATGAGCCCGGCAGCGCCGTCAGACATGATGTCCCCATACAGATTCGGCATGACCACCACATCTAAGGCGTGGGGGTTGGTGATCATACGGCAGAGAAAGTCATCGATAATGTAGTGGTCGAAGGCGATGTCAGGATATTCCTTGGCAATGTTCTTACCCATTTCCAAGAACAGACCATCCGCTACCGCCAGCATATTGTACTTGCAGGTGACAGTGACTTTGCGTTGCTTGTTGCGCTTGCGGGCAAGCTCGAAGGCGTAGCGTATAACCCGCTCTGAACCCCGTTCGGTGATGGCTTTGATGGCGTATTTTCCGGGACCCAGGTCGGCAAGGTTCGCTCGTGCGTGGCGTGAGTACAGATTCAATCCGGCTAGGTCTTGGGTGTCGCCTTCAAGGCCCAGATACAGATCCTCTAGGTTCTCGCGAATAATGGCGAAATCAATGCCTTGAGGGTTGGCCATGGGTGAGTTGTAGCCTGGCACGAAGGTGCAGGGGCGAACATTGGCGAAGGTCTGTTTGCCCCAGCGCAAGTAGAACAAAACCGGGGTGCTGTCGCCGCTGGTGGAACCAAAGAACGTTGCGTCCGCTTGATCTATCTGGGCCTTGGCTTCATCAGGAAACAACGTCCCAGTCTGGGCCTTGGCAGCTTTGCCCACTAACGGCACGATAAAATCGATACCAAGATCCATGGCGCGCAGTAACGCCACGGTTGGCGCCATGACTTCGGGCGATGCATCGTCCCCCATAAAAACCGCGACTTGCTTGTTGCTCATGGCTACCTCTCTTCACGCAAATTCCGCCAATATCCTAACTCATTGGATGCCAGAGAATGTCGTTTCGTTTTGTCAGGTGACGTCATAGTATGCAAGGCAGAATGCGCATAGGAGGAGTGATATGGAGCAATATCAGCACATCAACGTGGATAGCTCATTGGGCCCGGTGGGGGCTGAAGTGAGTGGAGTGGATCTGAGTCAGCCATTGGAGCCAGAAGTGGTGAAAGAGCTGCATCAAGCGTGGCTGGCCCATCATGTGTTGTTTTTCCACGATCAAGATATGTCGCCTACAGCCCAAGCACAGTTTGCCGCCAACTTCGGCGAACTTGATCAGTACAAGTTTATGCAGGCGGTTGACGAAAACCCCTACGTTATCCCCATTGTCAAAGAAGCCGATGCCACATTGAATTTTGGTGGCGGCTGGCACACAGACAGTTCCTATCAAGCGATACCTCCCAAGGCTACGGTGCTTTATGCCGTAGAGGTGCCAGAGGAGGGTGGGGATACCATGTTTGCCAACGCCACAGCCGCTTTTGAAGCCCTCAGCCCGGGTATGAAAGAGAATTTGCTGCGCTGGCAGGGAGTGTATTCACCCAAACTGGTACACGGCTCGTCGGGTTTTTATAAATCCGAAGAAGCCGAAGAAAATCTGGGCAACTCTTATGGCGGCGACGATGGCTATGCCGAAACCGAAGTCGTCCACCCTCTGATACGCACCCACGCCGAAACCGGGGAGAAGAGTATTTACTGTGGTTTGGCTCATACGGTCAACATAGACGGGTGGAGCCGAGAAGATAGCTTGCCGATCTTTCGACACCTAACGGACCACCTTACCCAAGACCAATTTGTGACCCGGTTTAAGTGGGGGCAGGGGTCCCTAGCCATGTGGGATAATCGGTGTGTGTTTCATTACGCCGTAAACGATTATCACGGCCAGAGGCGCGAGATGCACCGAGTGACCATCAAGGGCGAAAAGCCCGCCTAGGTGTGAGACGCAAAACCAAGCAAGGAAGAGAGTATGTCAGAGCCTAATACGACCCAACAAAAAGTAGACGCACTGCAGCAAGACGTGAACGCCTTCATCAGCGAGAACCTCACCGAAGAGATGGTTCAAGGTGCCCGGCTGGGCTTTGGTATAAACCGCGAGTTGGGCACGCGCTGGCATCAGGCCATCCATCAGCGCGGTTGGATCGCTCCAGATTGGCCGGTTGAGCACGGGGGAACAGGCTGGGGTATTCGCGAAAAGCAGGTGTTCTCGGACGCTATGGCCCTAGCCGGTGCGCCGATGATCATGCCCTTTGGCATCGACATGGTGGGTCCAGTGATCTACACCTTCGGCACACAGGCTCAGAAAGATCAGCATCTGCCCAGCATTTTGGACGGCAGTACATGGTGGTGTCAGGGTTATTCCGAGCCGGGTAGCGGCTCAGACCTCGCTTCGTTAAAGACCAGTGCGGTTCGAGATGGTGATCACTATGTGGTCAATGGGCAAAAGATCTGGACCACCAATGCTCACAAAGCCGACTGGATATTTGCCTTGGTGCGTACCGATCCCGACGCCAAAGCACAGCGGGGCATCAGTTTTTTGCTCATCGATATGAATACACGAGGACTGGAAGTGAAGCCCATCGTCTCCATTGACGGCATGCACCACTTGAATCAAGTGTTTTTCGAAAATGTGCGGGTGCCCGTAGAAAACCTCGTCGGCGAGGAAAATGCGGGTTGGACATACGCTAAATTCCTTTTGGGTAACGAGCGAGCGGGAATCGCCAACGTTGCTGCGTCAAAGCGTCAGGTGGGTCGGTTGAAAGAGATCGCAAATGCTGAAGCCGACGGCATGGGCGACAGCCTGTCATCCTCGTCAGACTTTATGATGCGATTAGCAGCAGTGGAAGTGCAGTTAAATGCGTTGGCGGCGCAGGAAGCTCGTGTTATCGCCAGCATGGAATCTACCGGCAGCCCCGGTGACGCGGCCTCCATGCTCAAGATTATCGGCTCAGAAGTAGAGCAAAACCTACACGCCCTGAGAGTAGAGGCCATCGGCTACTACAGTCTTCCCTTCGAGGTGCCGCTGATCCGCGGCGAGAGCAACTTGCCTGCGCCCGGCCCGGACTATGCGGTAAGCGCTGTGGCTGACATGAATTTCAGCCGTGCGGCATCCATTTATGGTGGCTCTAACGAGATTCAGCGTAACGTCATGGCCAAGGGTGTACTGGGTCTATAGATTGAAGTTGCTCTGATGAGCGCTGACGGGGCGGCAACGCGGACGAGACATCATGTATTGGTCCTAGTCTGCCCTATGCATACTTACTTTTGCTCTATCTGGCGGCATTAGTCTACGGAGCAAGGGCGGTCACGCGCAGCTACGACGTGTTATGCACGGTGCCTCTGCTGAGGGGCACCTAAAAAGTAGCAACCGTTCTCGCCATCTTTGGATTGCTTGTTCTTAATAGCTCAGGCCGCTAGGAGGCTGCGCCTTAGCTTTAGCCCTCGCCCTGCTGATGCTCGAAAATCGACTTATAGCCGGTCTTCGACCAATCCGGTGGCAGTAGCACTGGGCGCGGATCAAATTCTGCCCATTTGGCTCGCTGGCCGCGCACGATGACTTCGGCGTACTTGCCGTTAGCGGTTAGGTTAGTGATGGGGATGGCGTGGGCGGCGGAATAGGCACAGAGCAGCAGCGGGCGCGGTTTCGCCGCCCGGTTTGGCGCAGATCCGTGAACGCATCGGCAGTTGTGTGCTGTGATTGATCCGGCGCGGCCACCCAAATAGATCGCGCTCTCCACGTCTAGATGTGAAATATCCTCGTCGTTTAACGCACCAGTCCACTGGCCGGATTCATCGTACAGGTTGTAAAGCGGACCATTGTGGCTGTTGGGTATGACGCCCATGGGAGACATGTCGTCGGTGACATCGTCAAGGTAGACACCTAGGGTCAGCACTTGATAGTTGGTATGGGGCCAGAACTGGATGTCTTGGTGCCACTTTACTTCCTCGCCGCCGCCGCTCCATTTGAAGTTAAGCTTCGAGTGGTGGAATTTGATATTCGGCCCGAGCAAATCCTCGGCCACATCAACAAAGGGACCCTGGCTAGCGAATTCCCAATAGGTGTCGTGAAAGTCTGTTGGGGAGTTCAGCCGCCGTATGCGCGGCTCTTCGGCGCTATGGCTTGCCTCTAGGTCAAAACGCTTGTCCTTGCCTTGAACGCTCCGGCTAAGCTCAATGAATTGATTGGTCACATCCCGAAGCCTGCTAAGCCACGGTTCGCCTACCAATCCTTCAACGCCGATGAAGCCGTCACGAAAGTAAGCCTCGCGCTGACGTTGGCTCAGTATCTTAGCTGGACGTTCAATAATCGCTTTCATCGTGAATCACTCGCTGTGGGGCGGCTAGTCGGCCTTTGATTGGCCAGACAGGCGGCAGAAAAGATAGCCGCCAATGCCGCCGGCAACGCCTTGGGCCAGCAGGCCCCAGAGTGTTCGCGTAGACGCGATACCCGACAGGCCTAGGACAGCCTTCATGATCACGTGCATGGCCAGCAGAGCCACAAACCCTGCTGACACGTAGCCAATCATGCGCAGGTGCGGATTTTTTCGCACCACGGCGAATGCTACGGGCAACCCCAGCAGCAGGCTAACGGCTACTAGAGGCAAGTAAATGTCCGTCATGCCGGATACATCGTGGACAATTGCTCCCAAACGCTGGGACATGGTTACGTCAAAACCCAAGCCGGTTACCGCGGCAATGTTGCCCTGACTGATAAACAGTGCGCCGAAGCAATAAGCGACTATGACGGCGGCAATGTAGGAGCCGAGTGTTCTAGTCATGATTCAGTTCTCCTGATCGCTGCTGGCAGCGGCGTTTGATAAATCATCGGGTACCACACGAATAACCCGGCCCTGGTCGCTGTCCGTGAGTATGTACAGCATGCCATCGGGTCCAACGCGCACGTCGCGAATACGCTCGCCGATTTCTGTGAATAAGATTTCCTCGGAAACGCTATCGCCGACAAAGGTGAGCTTGCGTACGTCGGAATCAACCAGCGTGCCAACAAACAGTGCGCCTTGCCATTGGGGGAATGCGTCACCCTGATATAGGGCCAAGCCCGATGCACCAATGCTGGGATCCCAAAATATCAGTGGTTCCTCCACCCCCGGAGCAGTGCGCAGGGGCGAGATATAGGCGCCAGAGTAGTTAACGCCCTTGGTTACTGCCGGCCAGCCGTAGTTTGCGCCGGGTATAATCCGATTTAGCTCGTCGCCGCCCTTGGCTCCGTGCTCATGGGAGTAAAGTTCGCCAGTATCAGGGTCGAATACCAAGCCTTGAGGATTGCGGTGGCCGTAAGACCACACGGCAGGGTGTCCTTGGCCACCATCAGCGAAAGGGTTGTCCATTGGAATGCTGCCATCGCTGTTGATGCGTATCACTTTGCCCATCAGGTTGAAGGTATCTTGGGCTGCCTCTCGATATTCAAATCCATCCCCAGTGGTCATAGCCAATGTGCCGTCGGGTAGAAATTGCATCTTGCCGCCGTAGTGGACTGGGGTATCTTTCAATGGAGACACGGTAAATATTGGGGTTAGGTTCTCGACCCGGCTGCCGTTCAGGGTGCCACGAACAATGCGGGTGCCGTTGGCTTCAGGGGTCCCGTGGGCTAGAGAAAGGTAGATGCGCTGATTGGTGGCGAATTTCGGGTCAAGGGTGATATCGAAGTATCCGCCCTGGCTTAGCACGTAGCTTTCCGGCAACCCTTCAAGGGTTCTGGCGGATTGCCCCGTGGCATCCAGTCGCTGCACCTGACCACTGCGCAGAGCCACGAGATAGCCACCGTCGGGCAAGAAGGCAATCGACCAAGGGAAATTCAAGCCGTCTGCGACGGTTTGTAGCTTGTAGCTGGCCTGAGCGCTAATGCTGAGAAGCGGCAGTGCTAGCGCGATAAATATGGTTAGAGCGCGAATGGTCTTTCTCCTGAGGTATATGTTGCCAATGACATGAGTTACAACTTACAGGCGGTCCAATTTAAGATCCGAATCGGTATCGTACTTTAACCACCAACTGATCCGCCATGGGCTCGGCCCACGCCCGATCGAGCAAGTCACTAAAGTTGTCCTGCTGCAAGGAGCGGGTGATGTCCGATGCTCTGACGTAGACGATATAGAGGTCAGACAGCGGTGCGATTTCCCAGCGGTACCTGGCTTGGAATACCAAGTCAGAGATTGCAAAGGAGTCCGATGGGCCCGCGGGTTTGATGGTCGGGATCAAGTCGCCTGGGGTAGCCGGAATTAAGTAAAACGCATCTTCTTCCGCTTCGATACCAACCCACTGAACGGATACTTTAAACTGCTGTTTAGCGCTCAAGAAGTATTCGGCTGTGAGGTTAGGGATCAGTCCCTTCGCATCAAAGGTCGTCATGTTGAGACCCTCTTGGTGCAACAGCCAGCCGTTCCGATCTTGATACTCCATGCCTGCCGACAAATTCATCCCATCCAACGGTCGCCAATTAAGGGCGGCTTTATAGTTGTAGCGATCACCGCCCAAGTCCTCTTGCGCGTAGCCCACTTCAAGGGAGTAGTTCAGCGCCTTGGCGGTATTCGACTCAAATTTTAGCGAAGCGCCGACGGTTTCCTCGGTGCGGAAAATACCGTTGCCAAAGCCGTTTAGGTCATCGTAGCGGCCGGGACCGAAATTCATCCTGCCCGTTAGGGTGGTCAAATTCTTGAAGGTGGACCGATTGGAAATCGCGATAGCGCCGCGAGAGAAATAGCCGTCGGTGTTTTCTTGTACCGCGCCACGAACATCGAATTGGTTATTTCGCGCCCAGCTCAAATTAGAGGATGTGCGGGTATGAGCCGTACGTATCTGCCTGTAACCATTGCGGGCCTGATAGCCTAGGTCATTGATGTTCACATATTTATCGAAGTAGTCGATACCCAGACGCTGACGCACGCCCTGGCGGAAGGTGTACTCAAAATCAACAAATCCACCGTATCCAGCCTTAACGCCGTCGAGGTCTGAGCGGAACGCCTGTCCATCGACCTTTAATTTGCCGTCTTCGGTCAGTAGGTGCCAATCCAGCCCTGTGACATAGGCGTCCCGGTCATAGTGCTTGACCGCAGTCGTCAACAGGCCGACGGCTTTGTAGCCTTTGTCGTTGTTCTCATACAAAAAGCGCGCGACCCCGTAGTCGCTGCCATCTTGGGTAACGTTGATGTCTTGGCCATTTTGCATGGCTTTAAACCGAATTTCGTCTTCAAAGGCGGTTAGCAAGCCATAGCGGAAGTTGCCAATTTGCCCGGTTGCCTTGGCTGCCCCCAGCAGTTCTGCCGGTAGCCGGCTTTCGCGATCTGAAACCGTCTGGTCAGCACCGAGCGCAGGAGCCTGGGGGCTGCCGCCAATGCGGCGGGTGTTTATCAGCGTGGTGGGTGGGCCGCTGAGCCCAACCCCGCTGCTTCGCGTGTCTGCTCGAGGTGAGGCGACAAAAATCTCTTGGCCTTCAACAAAGAACAGGCGTTTTTCCGGGAAAAAGGTTTCGGTTGCGGACAAGTTGACGACAACGTCGTCTGATTCTACGTTGCCAAAATCCGGGTTCAGGGTGGCATTAAGCTGGAAATTGCTGGATGGGCGCCAAAACAGGTCGGCTCCAACTTGGTATCGAGTTTCGTCGTCGATTTCGTCTTGGGTCACTGACGCAAACGGATAAATGTTGTACTGCTGTCGTGGGTTGATACCGCGCAGTTCCACCGGCTGCAGCACTGACAGGAATTTTGGTTTAGTGCTGGGCAAGGCGGGCCAACCCCATCGTTCGTCTAGGTAGGCAACTTTGCGTGACATGTAGACGCCCATGTTGCGCACGTCCTTGGTGTTGGGCATTGAAACCGCGCTCCAAGGGATAAAGAACTCGGCAGACCAGCCTGTGTCAGTCTCAACAGATGCGCCCCGCCAAGGACCGTCCCACTCATTCGAAAAACGGTATTCGGGTAAGACTGTGCCGTCCATCAAGGAATCGCCGAGATTGATGCCAAACCAGAATCCGTAGCGGCCTTCACCGGAGGTATCCAAGGTTAGATTGATGCTGTCTCGATTCAGACCAGCATAAACGTCCCGGCCGGAAAGCCGCCGGATCAGCGTATCCTTGGGTTGTTCAAGATCTGCGGCAATGTACAAACCCTTGTCGGTGTAAGCGAGCTTGATGTTGGTTGCATGGGGAGTGTCGGCCAAGGTGTCTGGTTCCAACACAACGAAATTACCGACAGTGGGCAGGGTGGACCAAAGAGTCTCGTTTAGTCGACCGTCCACCTTGATCGCGGCTTCTGCTTCCGTAGTTTTTCTGATGCCAATGGCATTTTTCGGGGCGCTAGCACTTGGCTGATCTTCTAATCGTACTGTGATGCCTTTACTGCCGTTGAGTGCCACGGTATTGGCAGGTGCCGCGGGCGCTGCCCCAGTGATACCAGGGCTAGACTGATCAGATCTGGCATTTGTCGCGACATTGATGGCCTTGTTGGTCCTAGGGATGATGCGGGGGTTGTTCGTAGTAGGGCGTTCTGCAGCTACAATCCAAGCGCCGCTGATATTGGCTCGCTTTGCCGCCACAACACCTGCTTGGGCTGAGGATCGGTTGCGATAGGCTTTCGATACCACGCGATAAACCTCGCCCGTTGAGGTGCGCGCCTTGATCACCCGATGCCCTGGGCCCAGGATGGCATCCGCTTCCGCCAGAGCATTACGCGCATTTTCAAGATTCGCGTAGCTGCCTACCGAGACCCGAAATTCGGTTTCTGCGTTGGCTGGTGTCGTAAAAAACAGTAGCCCCGTTGCCGTGGCAACCCTCGCCGCGCGACCAAGGTTAGTTCGCAAAGAATTCATCAGCTTTGACATGTGTTCTCCCACCCACTCTGACAGCCGCCGTTTGATGGCGACGCGTTGGCTGTAGTTCCAACAATGAAAGATAATAGCTTCAAATTTTGGCCAGCGATATTTGCAAAATGCTAGGGTTTTGTGATGCGGGCCTGAGGGTGGCCAAAAACCGCTGTCAGAGCAAAGGCTGGCTAATGCCCAATACCAGTTCCGGTTAACAAACAAACGTCGAGTTGGTAAGGGACGGTAGCGCGGAAAGGCCGAGCAACATGGATGGGTAAACCGTAAGGTTAAGAAATAGCTCTACAATGGCGGTTCGTACTTAATCGACAGGATCACAGCAATGAAAATGAGCACAGTATGGGCGGCAAGAAGCATCACGAGATTGTTGATCTGGGCCGCTTTGCTGGCCGGTACGCCGCAGATGGTGTTTTCCGCATCAGTCTCTGTGGACCAAGAAGCCACTCAGGCTCTGTCGCCAGCACAGCGCATTGAATACGTGACCAAGCTTGGCTTGATCCAAGGGCACTTGTGGGTAGCGGCCCAGCTTGTCGAAGCCGGACACCCTGAGTTGGGTGCCAAGCATGCTAAGCATCCGGGCCAAGAGGTGTATCAGGAGCTATCACCCTTTTTTAGTGCCACGAAATCTCGCGGATTCGCATCTGAGCTAGAGGCAATGTCCGGACGATTTCATGGGGGATCCAAAGCGGACTTTCGACGTGCTTACGTGGATGTGATGTCTACCGTTGCCAATATCGTGGATGCTCAAAGTCTGAGTGCTCAGGCGAAACTCAGGGTGGTTGGCGCTTTGGTGAAACAAGCTAGCATTGAATACCAAGCTGGGGTCAAAGATAGCGCCATTGTCGACTTGCAGGAGTATCAGGATGCACGGGGCTTTGTTGAGATTGCCCATGAGTTGCTGGCGAAGGATTCGCGGTTTCAAGGTGCTGCAAGTGGTCAAACAAACGAGCTACTTGTGCAGATCAGGGCGGTGAAAATGTTGTGGCCCTCGCTCAAGCCCAGCGGAGAAATTCTGGGCGATGGTCATGAGTTGGCATTGCTATCGGCAACATTGGAAACCATCGCAAATGAACCGTCGGTAGCCTATTAGCCGATGGACAAAGAACTCGCCACCACCGAGTCTTCTGACGCCGAGGACTTTGGAAAGAGATGCAAAGCGGTGGTGACAATCCAGTCATCGATTGCTCTGATGTGCTGTTGACTGGTCGCTTTTTGGGTTTTGCTTAGCCGCCTGATAGACATATGATTTAGCCAGAACATCTGATCGCTGGAGACCTATCGATGCTGACACTGCACTTTGCCCCTAACTCCCGAGCCGGCCGAATCGTTTGGCTGCTGGAAGAACTCGGGTTGCCCTATGACATTAACAAAATGGCGTTCCACCCCCAGGACTTAAAGTCGGATGCGCATCGCGCTCGCCACCCGTTGGGTCGTGTGCCTGTGCTGGACGACGGCGACGTGCGCATCTTCGAGTCTGGTGCCATTGTGGAATATGTATTAGCGCGGCATAAAAACGGGGGTTTGAGGCCTAGTGAGGATGCACCGGAGTTTCCAGAGTACTTGCAATGGTTCCACTATTGCGAGGGCATGGTGATGCCGCCGGTGAACACCATTGTCGTACAAACGGTCTTGCTGCCGCCGGATCGCCGTGATGAAACGGCTTTGAAACAGGCCCAGCGTTTGCTGACCAAGGCCTTGGAGCCGGTCAATGAAGCTTTGGCCGGGCGCGAGTATTTGATTGGTGATTTTTCCGCCGCGGATATCATGTTGGGTCACGCCTGCTTTATGAGCGACCGCTTGGGTTGTGTGGGGGAGGACATGCCTTCGCTAAAAGCTTATGTGGGACGCGTGGCCCTTCGACCAGCCTTTAAGACCGCTATCGAAATGCAGTAGAAGACTCGATCACTGTCTAGGCTGGGTCACGAAGTTCGCCAGTGCTTGAAACAGCGCCATGGTCTGAGCCTCAGAGCGGTCGCTCCAAGCATCCTGCCATGCACTTTGTAGGGCGATGACTAGTTGACGGTTTGGGTCCACAAGGATGATTTGACCGAAAATACCTTCTGCAGCGTAGACCCCGTCACCCAGTAACCACCAGAAATAACCGTAGCCGTCGCTGCCGGTTGAAGGGCTAGTGGACTGTTGCAGCCAGTCTGAGGGGAACGGACTGTTCTCTGCAGCATCTAAACTGTGGTCTAAAACGAACAAGCCAATACGCCCGTAATCCCTCAGGGTGGCACTGATGCAGCAACCGGCAAATTCGTCGCCGTTGGCGGCATCGAGCATCCAATAAGCGTTGTCGGATAAACCCGCGGGCTGAAACAGTTTTGCCCCAGCGTAATCGCTTAGATTGCCGCCAATGGCCTTTCTTAGGATGGCGCCGGCAATGTTGGTTTCGCCCGTGTTGTAGTTGAAGCGCTGGCCTGCTGGGGCCACGCGAGGCAGTTCACCCATGTAGGCAAAGCCCGCATCTTGTTCCACGGGCAGTTGCGCGATGTCGGATTGTCGATCTGCATAATCCTCGTTCCAAGCTACTCCAGAGGCCATGTGCAAAATGTGTTTGATGCTTACCCCAGCGTAGCTGGTGTTTTTAAATTCAGGTAGATAGTCGGTAATTGGTGCATCAAGAGAAGAAATGAAGCCGTCTTTCAGGGCAGCTCCAAAGAGCAGACTCACAACAGACTTAGTTACCGAGAATGAAACCCAAGGTAGGTCGGCTCTGTGATTCAGACCGTATTGCTCCACAACGATGTTGCCATTGTGAATCACTAAAATGCCCGCTGTGGGCTGAGCCCGCATATGGCTCTTTAGGTCCCAACTCTTGTTGTCAAAGTCATAGGTAAAGTTGCTTAAGTCTGCTAGTTGTTCCGGCAGTTCCCGAGGTTGAAGCGTTCCGGTAATGGGCCGTGTCGGAAACAGAGTATCGATGGCGGGAAAGCCAGCGAATTTTTCTTCCGCGGTCCAGTGAAGTACGTCTTGGGGGCTAGTCTGAGGACCAGTGGCTTCGACTGACAAATTGGCAGGACCAGCGGCGAGGGCAGTCTGGCTCGCCAAGATCGTCGTGCTGGCGATAACGAAAAACTGGGTGAGTAGTGGGTGGGTCATAGTAGTTCTGTCTAATCTGGTGTCTGGGTCGGCGCCTATAGCCACTGACGACTCCTGGCAGCGAGTTAAATTCGCCAAGCCTAAGCCGGTGGCTTTAGGGTCGGGCCGATAACCATTCTTTTTGCTGGGCCATGATACGTTTGCTTGCCGCCAAAGTGGAGATCTCGGGCTGAGGTTTGCCGGTTTGTCCCAGTAGCTCAAGTTGGGCGTAGTACCAATATTGGACACCAAAGGTGCCCAATGCTCGTAAGGCTTTGAGCCGGTTGAGAAAACTCAGCCACGGCGGGAAGAAAGCCAGCGTGGCCTCATAGCGAGGCAGTTCATCCAGTCCATCGAAAAGCTGGTTAGGTGCGTCGGTCATCACGCACATTGGCCTGCCAATGCCGACCATGTCGGCGCCGTTAGCTAACGCTTCTTCCATGGTTGCGCGCCGACGAAATCCTCCCGTTACCATCAACGGGATCGACACTTCTTTCTGCATCGCGAGAGCGAAGTCGACGAAGTAGGCCTCGCGCGCCACCGTGCTTGGTGCAACGTTTTGTTCCTCTACTTCCTCCATGCCCTCGACACCGAGTAGCTGGGGCTGTTCGTAGGTGCCACCGGAAATCTCTAGCATGTCGACGCTGGCATCTTCTAACCATTTGGCGACTTGTAGGCTGTCAGCAAAATCGAAGCCGCCTTTTTGAAAATCTGCGCTGTTGAGTTTCACGCAGATCGGGAAGGTTGGGCCCACAGCGCCGCGAATGGCTTCGACCACGTCTAACAGCACCCGTGCCCGGTTTTCTAGCGAACCGCCGTATTTATCTTGGCGCAGGTTTGTGCGTGGACTCAAAAACTGGGATAGCAGGTAGCCGTGGGCAGCGTGAACCTGAACGCCGGTAAAGCCAGCTTCTTGGCATGCCTTGGCGCAGACAGCGAATCGTTGAACGATGTCCTCTATTTCCTCCTGGGTCAGCGGAATGGGCTTGCCGAACTGGCCGCCGGGCAAGCCTAAGGTGACCGCGGAAGGTGCCTTGGGGTGCTTGTTTACGTTGGTTTGGGTTTGTCGACCCGCATGGCTAATCTGAGCCCAAAAGTGGTTACCGTTCCGGGTGCCGACGCTTGCCCAGCTTGCCAGCGCCGATTGCATCTCGTTATTCGGCAGGCCAGCTACAATGACGTTCCCGGGTCTTTCTAGGTGATCGGGGTCCACCTGTATATTGCCGGAAAGCAATATGCCGGCTCCGCCATCGCTCCACAGTCCGTATAGACGGTTGAGTTCGTCGCTGGGCAAGCCCTCCGGTGTCGCCAAACCCTCGGTCATGGCTGCTTTGCAGATTCGATTGGGCACTGTGACGCCGCAGGGTAGGGTGAGACTGCTAGTAAGCAGCGTGCTGTCCGTGGATTCAGGCATAAAGTTAAGGCTTGCATGTGTTCAGATGAACGGAGTATCCGTCAATGGATGTCGAAGCGCACTATGTCTTGTTGGCGCTGGAAGCAAGGGGAGCGGGATGGGGGATAAGAGTAGGGTGACGAAGAAAAAAGGAAGAAAAGCTCAAGGGGCGAGGGCGCTTAGCCCTCTACAAGTGACCCCAGAGGCACTGGGGTCACGTCGCCAATGAGCTCTAGTCTTGGCCCATGGACCAAGTTTTGCTGGCTTGGCGAGCACGTTCGAATTCGGAAAGTTCCTCATCGATTTTGCGCAAAGGCAGGCTCTTCTTAATTTCGGGTACGTCCACCTGGAACTGCTCAGGAAGGATCTTTTCGTTTGCTGGCTGTTGCATGACTTTTCCTAACGGTAATCGGGGGTTGTTTCGACGGGGAGCAGTAAACCGAATTACCAGTCATTGGTAAAAGGAATAAATCAAAAGAAACATATTCCATATTGGAATTTCAGGTGGTGGGCGGGTATCGCCCTTTAATCGGTACCCAAAACCAGTCACAACAGTGGCCCAGGGAATTGCTGCCACGTGTTGGGCGCACTGGTGGTGGCGTCAGCTACCAACTCTCGTGCTAGTCTTGAGACCTCGAAAGAGAAGAAGACAAAGGAACAGATATGCCCGAAGGAATTGGATACAGCGATGGGGCAGCTCGCGGGGCGGCCAGTCAACCAGCGCAGCGCTCAAGTGCGGCGGAGCGGAGTGAGGCTCGATCCCGGGAGGATCAAGAGGCTCGCCGACCAACCCAAGCACAAACACAGGGCGTGGAAGTTCGGCTAAGTGAGCGTGCCCGCGGCGGCGCCGAGGAACCCCAGCAGAGCGATACCTACTCAGATCCTCGCAGCCGACGCTGAGACCAAGCCGCAGTGGGCGTTGATCTAAACCCTGCTCGCCCGGCAACCTGCGTTAGCTGAGCGTCCTTGGATTAGGGGTTTACTGCCGCCTCGTCTTTCCCGGCAAGGCCTACTCTTTACGCCTACTTAGGGACATACCAAATCGGTGACGACCAAGCTCGCTCTTGGATAGTGGCCTGCAAGTCCTCTCTTGGCGCCACTCCCGCACGTAAGGCGTCCCAAGTGGACCAGCGGCAGGTTGGGTTCTCCAAGGCGCGAACGTAGTAAAAAGCTCTGTGTTCGGGATCGAAACTCGGATCCGTCCAGTGGGCTTGCAGCGCGCCAGCGCCTAGGCCTGGGCTAACAGAACAATCAGAAAGGTCTACCGTGGCACCGTTGTCCGGGCAACGATGGGTCTCGGGATTAACCTGACCGCCATCAGAACATGCCACATCATAAACCTGCTCGCGATGACTGCCGTCCACGGTCCAACCTTTAACGATCTGCAGACGTTGCAACCGGGCGGAATTCGGGTCTGCCGAAGCCCAAGCCAGTAGCTGAGGAGTATCGGCCTCACGGCTGTGAAGCTCTGCTCCCATTGGGACCCCATCTTTGTAGGCTTGGCCCAAGCTATTCGAGTCATTTAAATTGCTGCTGTCAAAGTCGTAGCCTGCGAATAAACGTACCTGCATGCGCGGCCCGGAGGTGGCGAAGGTTTCTTTGCGGCGAAAGGCGCCGTAAATGGCTTCGCGCGTGTTTTCTTCGGCCCAAACGCCGGTTAATCCTGATGCGCCCCAAGTTTCATACGCACCGGAGGCGTATTGTTTTCCGCCCACATTCTTGATCTGCACTCTGCCAGCCGCCTCTATGAGTTCCGCGTCCCCGGCAGAGAGCGGTTCTGAGCCGCGAAGACCTCCATTGCTGTCCAGCAGCCCAACCTTGGAAAAATAGGTTTGCTCATCCAGAGATGAGGCTGCGTTGTGGGTATCTGATGCGGCAATGAAACCGAATTGGTAAGCATTCGGTACACCTTGATCCTCCAAGGTCAGGCCGTTGAGTAGCGCCTCTCTTGCATAGGAGCCCTTGGGTTCGCTGTAGAGGGTAGTGGCAACGCGATAGGGCATAATTTCGAAGTTTGCCCACTCATCTTCAGGTGATAGCAACGGATGAGTCTCTGAGGTCCCCTTCACCTGAGTAAGTTCTACCAGCGGTTCATTGCGAGCTCGCTGGTTGGCGTATTCGGCATCGATGGCAGCCCCAGACCAATCCACCATTTCAAACATTGCGCCATTAGAACCGTTGGAGTTGTGGGGTATGGAGAGCGCCTCGATGCCTTGGCTGCGTAGGCCGTCCATCCAGTCCCAAAGACCCTCAGGGTTCTGGCTGTGGAAGCGGGAGAATGGCATCACCGGAAGCTTGTCCGTATCACGGAAAATAACATTACGGTGAAGATTGCCGCGCTCGTCGGTGGAAGACGTGTACTCGTAGGCGGCAAAGGTGGTGAACCGTCCGGGTTCGTAGTGCAGGTTGGCAGCGGCTACGGAATCTTCCCAGGCGTTTTTTGCAATGTTATCGAGTATCGCGGGATCGGTTTCGCCACCAACGATGCGCTGGACTGTCTCGGGTAAGAATTGGGTAAACGCCGTTACCCGCTGGCTTAGGCTTTCCGTGTTCTGATTCTCTGGCGCGTTGATATTGTGCAGATCTTGAACATGTGGCTCCCGACTGAACGCCGTAGATGTGTCCGCGGCAGCTTTGACCGCACCTAAGAACATGGCGTGATCGGTTACGGCATAAAAGTCGAGAGGTCGATTGAGTTTGACATCAAAGCCCGCTGGGTGGGGAATGGCCTCTCCCTTAGCGTAGCGATATGCGTCGTAAGGGGTTGCCACTGTGCCAAAGGCATAAGCATCGAAGGAGTAGTCTGTGTGCACATGCAGATCACCAAAATAGGCGTTGCGCAGGGCGTTTCTGCGAGCGGGTTGGCTGCTCAGTGTTTCCGGTGCAATCTCGAGGGCGATGGCCCCAAAGCGTGGGGTCACCTCCGGCTCGCCGGCCTGATCTGCGCCGCAGGCGGACAGGCCACCAATGAGACCCACGATGCAAACTAAGCCGTTAAAAGAAACTGCCGATGTCGGCTTGGGTTTTGTCCCGTGACTGCAATGTTGGTTGGCATTGATCATAAATCCTCCCCATTTGTGATCGGCGGCTCTGGCCCCGGTCTTGTTGGCGCCTTCTGCAACGACTAACTCAACAACAGCGCCTTGGACCCAAATTCCCAAATTCCCAAATTCTAGGTATCGATCAGCCTAGACGGCTTTGCTAGATGTTGCGTTGTTGGAATCGACATAATCAATGAGATTGTCTGGGTTCACCAACTTTCATTTGCTCAATCGAAACCCTATCATGGCCGGCCTTTATAAGTGGTCCCCGCCGCTCCCTGGTAAGCGTGTCGGCAGCAGCACTGCCGCGGAAGAGATTGCCACTCCAACAACACATAAGGAAAAAGGTGTCATGCACGACAACTATAAAATCCTCCTAGACGAAAGTGAGATGCCAACTCAGTGGTACAACATCGTTGCCGACCTGCCGGAGCCCCCTCCGCCAGCCCTGCACCCTGGGACGCATCAGCCCGCCACCGCTGAGGATTTTGGTCCGTTATTTCCCAAGGCGTTGATTGAGCAGGAGATGTCTGCGGAACGTTATATCGACATTCCCGGGGAAGTGCTGGATGTTTACCGGCTATGGCGCCCCAGCCCGTTATTTCGCGCACGACGTCTAGAACAGATGCTCGATACACCGGCCAAGATTTATTACAAATACGAAGGTGTTAGCCCCGCGGGATCTCACAAACCCAACACCGCAGTGCCACAGGTTTGGTACAACGCCCAGGAAGGTGTGCGCAAACTCACCACCGAAACGGGTGCCGGGCAATGGGGTAGCTCATTGGCTTTCGCCTGCGCTCAATTTGGCCTTGAATGCGAAGTTTGGCAGGTTGCAGCCTCATACCTTGCCAAGCCCTATCGCCGTACCATGATGGAAGTGTGGGGCGGCAAGGTGCACCCCAGCCCCTCCACGGTCACCGAATTCGGCCGCAGCCTGCTGGCTCAAGACGCGAATCATCCGGGGTCCTTGGGGATCGCTATTTCTGAGGCGGTGAGTCAGGCAGTGGAAGATCCTCAGGTGCGCTATGCCCTGGGTAGCGTGCTGAATCATGTACTGCTACATCAAACCATTATTGGTGAAGAAGCCTTACTTCAGCTGGCGAAAGTAGACGCAGTCCCCGACGTTCTTGTGGGTTGCACCGGTGGTGGGTCAAACTTTGGTGGGCTAGCGTTCCCGTTCTTGCGCGAAAAGTTAGCTGGCCGAATGAATCCGACCATTCGCTGCGTTGAGCCGGCGGCTTGTCCAACCTTGACCAAGGGCGAGTATCGCTATGATTTCGGCGATACCGCGGGTCTGACGCCGCTGATGAAAATGCACACCCTAGGGCATGGGTTTATTCCCGAGCCTATTCATGCCGGTGGTCTGCGCTATCACGGTATGGCCCCCCTTGTATCTCATGTATACGAACTGGGCTTGGTTGAAGCCATATCCATACCACAAAAAGAGTGTTTTGCCGGAGCCCTAGACTTCGCGCGGATGGAAGGCATTGTGCCGGCACCGGAGCCAACCCACGCTATTGCAGCGGCGGTAAGAGAAGCCCTGGCCTGTAAAGAGTCTGGCGAGGAAAAAGTGATTTTGACGGCACTGTGTGGCCATGGCCATCTGGATTTGGCCTCCTACGACAAATATCTCAACGGCGAGATGGTTGATGCTGATTTGTCTGATGACGTCATTGCCCAAGCCATGAAGTCAGTGCCCGTGATCAATGCCTAATGAGGCATTGATCATCGATCAAAGATCCAAACCAACGATCGAAACCAAAGAACGAAACAAAAACAGCTTTAAGACGAGGAGAGACGTTATGTTAAAGCGATGGTACACCTTGGCCTTTGCCACAGGTGCAATGACGGTGAGTCTTGCCGCTTCGGTAAGTGCAGACGAGAGCGATCAGCGCACAGGCGCCGACGCGATTATGGAAGAAGTTGTGGTCACAGCCCGGCGACGGGAGGAGGGACTGCAGAGCGCCCCTATAGCCATATCAGCCTACACCGGTGATTCCCTAGATTACCGCGGGGTTACCAAACTGGACCAGATTGCTAAATTTGCTCCCAGCCTTACCCTAGAAAACAATCCAAGCTTTGGCGGTGCTTCAAATTCCGCTGCCATTTACCTGCGCGGGATTGGTCAAAAAGAATTTTTGCCGACCACGGAACCCGGAGTGGGCCTATATGTGGACGGCGTCTATGTGGCGCGTTCCGTTGGCGCGATCCTAGATATTGTCGATGTGGAGCGCGTAGAAGTACTGCGGGGTCCTCAAGGCACATTGTTCGGACGCAACACGATTGGTGGTGCGCTATCTGTGATTACCCGTCAGCCAGAGATCGGTGGTGAAGTCACTGGCAACGTGGCTGCAAGCGTGGGGTCGGATAGCCTATTACACCTTGCCGGTAGTGTTGAAGGTACCTTGAGCGATACCGCTGCCGCTCGCCTGAGCGTTGCATCTTTTAGTCAGGACGGTTATGTCCATCGAGCCGATGGTATAGATCTTGGGGACGATGACACGCTAACGGCGCGGCTTGCCGTTAACTGGCAGCCAAGCGATGTGCTTTCCGGTCAGATCAGCGTGGATATGACCCGGGATCGAGAAAATGGCCCGGCGATGCAGCTTCTGGGTATCGACTTTACAGACCTCAGTCAGCTCGACGGTGTGGTGCTTGCCCCGCCCCCGCCCATGGCCTTTATTCACAACGTGACCACTGCGGCCCTTGGGCCAGGTCAGCCTTGTGCCGCGACGAATGCGGCAGGACAGGGCGTCACCTCAAACCCTGCAGCCGCCAATTGTTATGACTCGCGCTTTATCGGTGCCGATGGAACCAACGAAGGCACGGCGCCTGCGCTGTCAGAGACGGACCTGTGGGGTGTGTCTGCGACCTTTACCTACGAGTTGTCGGATAGCCTGACACTGAAATCCATTACAGCTCATCGCAGCTTGGACTCCGAGTTTGCCCGAGACGGCGATCACTCGCCCCACAGAGTTTCTCAGTTCCACGATGATTTAGACCAAGATCAGTTTTCGCAAGAACTGCAGTTGCTGGGTTCGGCGGACCGATTGGACTGGATCGCGGGTCTTTATTATTTCAATGAAGACGGTGTCAACGTAAACACGCTGGACTTTACCGTGTCGAATTTCCGCTCTGGTGGAGCCTTCGATAACGAAGCCTGGGCGGTATTTGCTCAGGCAACCTACGATCTCAGCGATGTGCTGCATTTGACCGTTGGTGGACGTTATACCGACGAGCAGAAAGCCTTTACGCCAGATCAGATCATTTATCAGAACTACTACGCGGGTTTCAGTAACTTGGTGCCAGCGGACAACCCATTATTTGCATTGGATGCGCCGTTCCTGCAAGCGGGTGAACGGATTCTGCCCTTGCTGGAAAAAGAGATCGAAATCTCAGAGTTCACGCCCATGGTGAATCTGTCCTATGACCTCAACGACGATCTTATGGTGTACCTGAGTTACTCCGAGGGCTTCAAGTCCGGGGGCTTTACCCAGCGTGTTTTTCCCCCGGTTGTTGCAGGGTTTACCGCCCCAGCAGGGACTGCGGATATCGATCTGATCCCAACCTATCAGCCGGAATTTGTGGAAGTGGTGGAGTTGGGCTTCAAGGGCACGTTTATGGACGGGCGTCTGCGGGTCAATGGGGCGCTGTTCACCACGGACTACCAAGACCTTCAGGTGCAGGTGTTCAACAGCGTGGCGCCGGTAACCCAGAATGTGGGTAAGGCCTCCATTGATGGTTTTGAAATCGAAGTACTGGCTTCCCCTGGCGAAGGCTGGTTGGTGGAGTCCAGCCTGTCGTTGCTGGACGCGGGCTATGACCAAATAGACACCGCGAATACGCTGATTGCGAAAAGTAACGATTTTGAGCGCGTGCCTGACACCGCCGCCAGTTTGGGTCTGTCCAAGGAACTGCAGCTAGGGGCCAATGGCACTTTGATTCTTCGCGGTGACTGGAGCTATCGTTCCGAGACCTTCAACGACGCGTACAATACGCCACTGCTCAAGACCGACTCTACGGATCTTCTGGATGCCAGTGCTCGTTGGCTGAGTGCAGATGAGACTTGGACAGTGACCCTCAGTGGTATCAACTTGAGCGATGAGGAGTATTTGGTTAGCGGTGTTTACGGCACGGCGTTCCAATCCTTTGAAGGCTTGTTCGATCGCGGTCGCGAAGTGCGTCTGGAAATCCGCAGGGACTTTTAGACTCAACCCATGAGCACCTTGCCCTTGGCAAGGTGCCTGCCGGAGAGTAACTGATGGCTAGAGTAAAAATTGCCAAACCCGAAACAGTCGAAGACCCGGCAGTGGCTGGGATTTTTGAATGGGTGACGCAAATGGAAGGCAGCGTGCCTAACCACTTTTTTGTTGAGCTCAATTTTCCGGCGTTTTTTACGGCGAAACTCGGGGCTACCAAAGTACTGTGGGAGGAAGGCGAGCTTTCCATGGAAGAAATCCAGCACATAGGCATCTTGGTGTCCCAAGCCAATGGGTGTTCATACTGTACTGCAGCCTTTTGCACCATTCTTAACTACGGCTTAGAAGCCGACGAGACTGAAGTGGGCGGACTGCTTACGGATGGGGCTGGCGCAGTCAGCGATCCGCGTCTGCGAACCCTGCTGGACTATGCGCTGAAGGTGAATTTGGATGCTGCATCCGTCACCGATGAGGACGTGCAGGCCCTGCGCGATGTCGGGCTGACAGATTTGGGGATCGTTCAGATCACCCACATTGTCAGTGACTTTGGCTCTTATAATCGTTTGAACTTGGCCTTGAATACCGATTACGACTACCGCAGTTTTTGGCGTCAACTGGCGTTTCCTGAGGCTGCGCCTCAGTCCTAGGGTCAGTCCTAGCCTTAGCCCTAGTTTCAGGGCGATTAGCTTCTAGGTCTGGTGGATACGCACCAGACCTTCTTGGGTGGTGGAAGCTACCAACTCCCCTGACTGGTTATAAATCAGTCCCCGATTGAACCCTCTGGCACCGCTGGCGCTGGGGCTATCTTGGTCATACAGCAGCCATTCATCGGCCCGAAACGGACGGTGGAACCACATAGCATGGTCCAGACTTGCGACCTGCACGTTGTCCTGCATAAAGCTCACCGCGTGGGGGCGCGTGGCGGTATCCAGTAACGACCAATCCGATAGATAGGCCAATACGCATTGGTGAATGCGCGGATCGTCTGGCAGCTTGTCACCGCAACGCATCCAACATCGCTGCACGGGCTCAGCGGGCTTAGGGTTCAGTAGGTCCATGGGTTCGATGGGCTTAACCTGAATGGCTGAGGAGCCAGAAAAGCTGTCCTGAAATTCCTTGGGCCAGTTTTTAGACTGTACCTGACGGATTTCATCTTCCGTCTGTAGATCGTCAGGACCCGGTACATCGGGCATATCAAATTGATGGTTGAGCCCTCCTTCATCCACTTGGAAGGAGATGGACATGGTGAAAATGGCTTGGCCTCGCTGGACTGCGACAACCCGCCGGGTGGTGAAGCTCTTGCCGTCGCGAATGCGGTCCACTTTGTAAAGGATGGGAATGTCGGTGTCGCCGGCGCGCAAAAAATAGCCGTGCAGACTGTGAGCGCTTCGGTCGGTAGAAACGGTACGCGACGCGGCGACTAGTGCTTGGCCGATCACTTGGCCGCCATACACCCGCTGCCACCCCTCGTTGGGGCTGGTTGCTAAATAATGGTTTAGCTCAATCTCCTCAAGGTCGAGGGTTTCGATGATCTTATTTAGTGGCTGCATAAGCGGGTGTGTGGGCTACCTCGGTCGTTAGTATTTATAGGACTCGATCTTGAAGGGACCCTGCTCAGCAACGCCGATGTAGTCAGCCTGGGTCTTGGTCAGTCGTGTCATCACGCCGCCAAAGCCTTCTACCATCAGTTCAGCGACTTCTTCATCGAGTTTTTTCGGCAGCACCTCGACGCTCACCGGCTGACGCTGGTTTTCGTCTTGATTGGCCCAGCCCTGCTCAAAAAGGTACATCTGGGCCAGTACTTGGTTAGCAAAGGAACCGTCCATAATGCGCGACGGATGGCCCATGGCGTTGCCCAAGTTCACTAGGCGACCTTCGGAAAGTAAAATCAAATAGTCGCTAGGCTCGTCCGAGCGGTAAATCATGTGGACCTGATCTTTTACCATGTCCCAGCGCCAGTTTTCGCGCATGTAGGCCGTGTCGATTTCATTGTCGAAGTGACCAATGTTGCAAACCACGGCCCCTTTTTTGAGGCTGCTCAGGATGGCGGAGTCGCAAACGTTGGCGTTGCCGGTGCAGGTGACCAAGATGTCTGTGTCCAGCAGTAGTCGGGTGTTGATATCGGTTATGTTGCCGGTGTTGACGCCACCTTCGTAGGGCGAGACCACTTCATATCCGTCCATGCAGGCTTGCATGGCGCAAATTGGATCCACTTCGGTTACCCGAACGATCATACCTTCCTGACGCAAGCTCTGAGCCGACCCCTTACCCACATCGCCATAGCCGACAACCAGCGCACGCTTACCGGCCATGAGCATGTCCGTAGCGCGCTTAATGGCGTCGTTTAGGCTGTGGCGACAGCCGTATTTGTTATCGTTTTTGGACTTGGTAACCGAGTCATTAACGTTGATTGCCGGCACTCGTAGCTGGCCGTCCCGCATCATCTCGTAGAGGCGGTGGACACCGGTAGTGGTCTCTTCACTGATGCCATGGATATTGTTCAGCATCTGGGGGTAGTTTTCGTGAATGATCAGGGTGAGGTCGCCGCCATCGTCCAGCAGCATGTTGGCGTCCCATGGCTCGCCGTTGTGCAGAATAGTCTGTTCAATGCACCACTCGTACTCTTCTTCAGTCTCACCTTTCCACGCAAAGACGGGTATGCCACTGGCGGCCATAGCCGCAGCAGCATGATCTTGGGTGGAGAAGATGTTGCAAGAAGACCAACGGACCTCAGCCCCAAGGTCCACCAAGGTCTCGATGAGCACCGCGGTTTGAATGGTCATGTGAATGCAGCCGATGATCTTTGCCCCAGCCAGCGGCTGCTCCTTGGCATAGCGTCGGCGCAGGGCCATAAGAGCCGGCATCTCTGCCTCTGCCAGCGTGATCTCTTTGCGCCCAAAATCGGCAAGGGCGATATCGGCTACTTTGTAGTCATTCATATTGGTCTCCTGGTGCGGTGTCGACCTTGACATTCCTAACGGTGGCGGGCGTATTAAACCGCCCAGTCTGCAAGAGCGCGCATACTACCAACAGCGAGGGGATGGGACAAAGATTATCCCGAGATTGTCTTACCGTTTGCTTGGGTCTAGGCCAATGCGTATGGTCGTTAGCTGTTTGACGACTTGTGTTAGTTACCGGTTGTAAGTGAATGAATGCACCCATTGACCCCCTCAGTAAGCTGCCTGACGTAGGCACTACAATTTTTACCGTCATGAGCGCTCTTGCGGCTGAGCAAAAGGCTTTGAACCTGTCTCAGGGTTTTCCAGATTTTGACGGGCCGCCGGCGTTACTGGATCGCGTTGAAGCTCATATGCGTGATGGGCGAAACCAATATCCGCCCATGGCTGGCGTAGAATCATTGCGTCAGGCCATAGCTGAAAAGGTCGAAAACCTTTACGGCCTGAAGTGCAGGGCTGATGACGAAGTAACGGTAACAGCGGGCGCTACTGAGGCCTTGTTCTGCGCCATCGCCGCGGTGGTGCATCCCGGGGATGAAGTGATCGTGCTGGATCCAGCCTACGACAGTTATGATCCGGTTATTCGACTACAAGGCGGTGTGGCTGTGCATGTGCCTTTGAGCACACCGAGTTTTAGCATCGACTGGCAGCGGATTGCTGACGCGATAACCCCTCGAACCCGCTTGCTGATTCTGAACAGTCCCCACAATCCAACCGGCATGGTGATGCAGGATCATGACATTGGAGCTCTGTCAGAGCTGTGCTCTGAGCACGATCTCTATCTGATCGGCGATGAGGTGTACGAACACATGGTGTTCGATCAGGGTAAACATTTGAGTCTGTGCGCCTATGCCGATCTTTATGCCCGCAGCTTTGTAATTTCTTCCTTCGGCAAGACTTATCATGTCACGGGCTGGAAGGTCGGATACTGCGTGGCCCCACCAAGGCTGACGTTGGAATTTCGCCGTATTCATCAATATGTAACCTTTACCGTCAATACGCCGGTTCAGTTGGGGATTGCTGATTTTTTGCGGCAGCATCCAGAGCATCACCGGGAGCTGCCGGCTTTTTACCAGCGCAAGCGAGATTTGTTTTGTCAGTTGTTGGAGCCTTCACGCTTTTCTCTCGTGCCCAGCCAGGGAACCTACTTTCAGCTGCTGGGTTATTCGCAAATCACCGCAGAAGCCGACGATGCATTAGCCAGGCGATGGACCTGTGAGCAAGGTATTGCCTCCATTCCCATCAGTGTTTTTTATCAGAACCCCCAAGACTGCGACCACTTGGCACTGCGATTTTGTTTTGCCAAGGATGATGCCACCTTGGCACAGGCGGCGGAAATTCTATGTCGCCTCTAGCCGTCCGCCTGCTTCAGAGTCCCACCCGTTGGCACGATGCGGCAGGGAATCGCGCTCACTTTCAGGACCTTTTGGCGGCCCCCGGCGAGCTACCGTCAGCCGATGTCTATGTGCTGCCAGAAATGTTCACGACAGGCTTTACCATGGACTCAGTGAATCAAGCTGAAACCATGGATGGCCCTACAGTGGCTTGGATGAGTCAGCAGGCTGTGGCTTTAGGGGCGGCGGTGACCGGCAGTCTGATTATTCGAGACGATGGGTACTTTAACCGCCTTATTTGGGCAACGCCGGACGGGCAAATCCGGCACTACGATAAGCGTCATTTGTTTCGCATGGCCGGTGAACACAAAAGTTTCTCCCCCGGCAGTGAGCGGGTAATTGTCTCTTACAAGGGCTGGCGGTTGTGTTTGAGTGTTTGCTATGACCTTCGGTTCCCCGTCTGGCTGCGGAATCAGGATGACTACGATGCCCTGCTTTGTGTCGCCAACTGGCCAGCCGCCAGAGCGCTGGCATGGCAAACCTTGGTTCGGGCCAGGGCCATCGAAAACCAAGCTTATTGTGTGGCGGTGAACATTGTCGGAGTTGACGGCACTGGTTTGGCTCACGGTGGGGGCAGCGCTATTTACGCACCAGACGGTGCAACGGTGGTGGAGGCCGGCGAGGGTCCAGCCATTGTTCAAGGCAGGATGGATGGTGACGTTTTGACAGGGTTACGACAGGCCTTTCCGGTAAAATTGGATGCAGATACATTCACACTGGACCCGTGAAGGCAAAAGGCTACGAAGCAAATGGTCTCGCCGGGGCGGATCGCGGTCTGACATTTATTATCCAATTTGGTGAAGGAGAATCTTTTGGGAACATCCCAAGTGAATTTTGTGGGGACTTTGAATCGAGCGCTCACCCCCATTGTCTTGCTGGTGGTGCTCAGTGCTTGTTCCGAGCGTTCGCCCCAGACTCAAGCAGGGGCTGATGCCCACCCGGGTCAGTCGATCTATAACGAAGCCTGTATCTCTTGCCACAATCCAGGTATCAGCGGTGCTCCCCGTTTAGGGGATGTCGATGCTTGGCAGCCCCGGGCTGCCAAGGGGCGCGAGGCGCTGGTACTTTCGACTGTGAACGGATTGAATGCGATGCCTGCGAAAGGGATGTGTTGGCGCTGCACCGATGAGGAGTTGGGCCACGCTGTGGACTACATGCTCGAGCAGTCGGGTGTAGGCAGCCAACCTTGAACCTCCGCGACCTACGCTATCTTGTGGCCGTTGCTGAGTATCGGCACTTTGGTAGAGCTGCGGAAGCCTGTTTTGTCAGTCAGCCGACGCTGTCTACTCAGTTGAAGAAGCTGGAGGAGACCCTTGGCGTCGTATTGTTCGAGCGCAGCAATCGTCGGGTGATGTTGACTCCTGAAGGGGAACAAGTCGTCCAGCAAACCCAGCGAATTCTCGTTGAGCTTAATGCGCTCACCGCTTTATCTGAGCAGCTCAGAGACCCCATGGGTGGTGACCTGCGCATTGGTATTATCCCCACCATTGCCCCATACCTATTGCCTAAAGTCTTAGCTCCCTTGCGGAAGGCATTTCCCAACCTGAAGATTCAACTGACCGAAGGACAAACCGCCAACATTACGCGCATGCTCAAACATGGAGATCTGGACGCCACCTTGCTTGCCTTGCCCTTGGGCGAGGAAAATGTGGAAGAGGTGGCCTTGCTTGATGAGGATTTCGTCTTCGCGGTACCGGCAGACCACCCTAAGGCCCAACTGGCTGAGGTAGATCCCAGTGATCTTGAAGGCGAAGAGGTCCTGCTGTTGGAAGACGGTCACTGCTTCCGGGATCAGGCCTTGGAGGTGTGTCAGGCCCATCGCGGTATCGAAAGCAAAAGTTACAGTGCGACGAGCTTGGAAACCCTACGCCAATTGGTAGCCGCCGGGGTGGGGGTAACGCTGATCCCCCAGCTCGCGGTGCCAGATGAGGTCAAGCCTTCAGACGGTTTGCGCTACATTCCCTTTGCCGCAAACGGGCAAGACAGACCGATGCGCACCCTCGGTCTGTGCTGGCGAGCATCGTCCACTCGCGGCGAACTGCTGCAAGACGTGGCTACCTTGTTAAAAGGGTGTATGAACACCCTTTAGGCAAGGTCTTCGATTAGGGCCGCACGCTGATCTGCTGACACCTCGTAACTACCCGGCAAGGAGCCGTGGTCAATGCCCATGAACAGGGACGTGCCAGCCTTTAGAGAGGCGATGTCGGAGTCGTTTAGCTCAAAGCGCATAAAGTGCACGGCGGCTGCTTTTTCATCCCGAGTACGCTCCATATCCTCATTGGTTATGGCAAATATTTTTTCGCCCTCGTCACCTACCCGAACCCACACGGTTTGCTCGATACCACCCATGGTGGCCAGGGCCACCTTACGTTCCTCTACGTCTCCGTACTCGATCATAAAGGTCGCTTTCCAGTTACAGCCGTCGGGTATTAGCGGGTTATAGGAAGCCAGTTCTTCCTCGATTTCAGCGGCCTCGAAAATGCGCTCAACTCGCAGCATTTCTTGAATCTGGTACTTCATGGTCAGCTGATCTTCGAAGTACAAAGTGGCGTGAGGGCCTAGGGCGACGTTGCGCCGCTTTTTGTGGGCGATGACCTGTGCACGGAACTCCTGCCGGCGCCCGGCGTATTCCTCCAAAGACCAAAGGTCAGAGCGAGTAAGGGTCATGTGTTTTCTCCAAAACGTTGGTTGCTGCTCGTTGCAGCGCTGTTAAATGTTATAAGCCTTTCGGACCATGCTGATTGGATGTTGAGCATCGCCTTCATCCATGCCGTCTGCGATCAGTCGCCCAGCCATGGGACAGTCAGATCCGAAAGTATCTGCATCACTGTCCTGCACGCGTTTAACCACTGGGCGGGCAATTTTCTTAGCCTTGTCATAGGTTTCAGCTTTTACTGCGTAGGTGCCGTCATGGCCCGAGCAGCGCTCAATAGCAGTTACCTCGGTATCAGGAATCAGCTGCAGGAACTCTCGGGTTTTCATACCGAAGTTCTGCACCCGCTGGTGGCAGGCCACATGATAGGCCACCTTGCCAAGGGGCTCAGGGAAGACGGTGCTGATCAGTGTGTCTTTATGGCGCAACATCAGATACTCGAAGGGGTCGAAAAAGTGCGCCTTTACATTGGCGACGTCGGCATCTTCCGGGAACATCAGCGGCAACTCCTGCTTGTACATCAGTACGCAGGAAGGGATCGGCGCGATGATGTCGTAACCGTCGGCAATGGCCTGCTGAAAAACGGGAATATTTGCGTCCTTCATTTTTTCAACTTTGTTCAGGTCACCCAGTTCCAGCTTCGGCATGCCGCAGCACTTGGCATCCTGCAATATTTTTACAGGAACATTGTTGTGGTTAAGCACTGCGATCAGGTCTTCCACCATTTGCGGCTCGTTGTGGTCGCCATAACAAGTGACGTAAATCGCGACCTTGCCTGTGGTTCGTTCGGTTGCCGTCACCGGGGCGTCGTCGCCCATGGTGCCCGGTAGGGTTTTTGTCAGCGCCTTGGGGCTGAAGTGGGGAAGCGGCGCATCTTGGTGTAGGCCGAAAAGTGCCTCGCCCGCCTTTCGTAAGGTTTTGGAACCGGCGGCGGCATTGGCCATTTGAGCGATTCCCGGGGTCGAAATGGCATCAAAGATAGGGTCCGTTGACGTGATGATTCGGTCGCGCCACTTGGTGTCGTTATTTTTGAATTTCTGCGCCTTCGCCCGCAGCATCAAGTGCGGAAAGTCCAAGGCCCATTCGTGTGGAGGTAAGTAGGGACATTTGGTCTCAGCGCATAGATCGCAGAGAAAACACTGATCTACCACCTTGCCATAATCGGCCTTGTCGACACCGTCCACTTCCATGGTTTCACTGTCGTCGATCAAATCGAACAAGGTCGGGAACGAGTCACAAAGGCTCACGCAGCGGCGGCAGCCATGACAAACATCAAAAACCCGCTCCATTTCCGCGTGGAGGGATGCTTCGTCGTAGAATTCTGGGTTTTTCCAGTCTAGGGCGTCGCGTTTCGGCGCCTGTAAATTACCCTCTTTAGCACTCATAGAAGACCTCTATCACTTTGATTTACGTTGACTATCTTTGGGGGGCCAACAAAAAAGGGGCTCGTTAAAGCCCCTTCTTTGTGTGAACGCCGGTGAGCTTTAACCCATTGCGTCCAAGGCTTTTTGGAAGCGATTGGCGTGAGAACGCTCAGCTTTCGCCAAGGTTTCGAACCAATCCGCAATCTCGTCAAAGCCTTCGTCCCGGGCAGTTTTCGCCATGCCTGGATACATGTCTGTGTACTCGTGGGTCTCGCCAGCTACCGAGGCCCGCAGGTTGTCAGCAGTATTGCCCATGGGCAGACCCGTAGCAGGGTCGCCAACGGCTTCCATGTATTCCAAGTGTCCATGAGCGTGTCCGGTTTCGCCCTCGGCAGTGGAACGGAAAACGGCTGCTACGTCGTTCTCACCTTCTACGTCAGCCTTTGCTGCGAAATACAGATAACGGCGGTTCGCTTGAGATTCGCCGGCAAAGGCGTCCTTCAGGTTTTGTAATGTTTCGCTGTCCTTCAGATCCATTGTGCATGAACTCCATCTTGGTTGAGGTTGCTCGATTAGGTAGGTTTGGCGCTGAACGACTAAAAAGCTGATCGAGCACAAAACTTACCGATGCAGGGCAGTATAAGTACTCGCTTCAATCTTTCTATTTGAATGTTTAGATCGTAGTCATAGGCGCAGCCTATGAGGTTTCACATTTTGATCACTTTTGTAAATGATAATAATTCCCATTTAGGCTCCGACGAACAGCGAAACCACCAACGACACCGGCCAGACTCAAACCCTAGGGTCGAATCCCGTATACAATCGCGAGCCATTTAATCCCGACTTGGCCGGGTACAGAACGGATATAAATCATGCCCGGCGAAACCCGCAATGAATTAACTCAACTGATCCGATTGGCTGCACCCTTAGTCGTGGCTCAATTGGCCCAGATGGGCATGGGCGTCGTGGATACCATCATGGCAGGCCGCGTTGGCGCCCTTGAATTGTCCGGTGTGGCTCTGGGAGGCGCAGTACTTTGGCCAACCTTGATGTTGGTGAGCGGCATCGTCATGTCCACCACACCGATCATTGCTCAGCTAAACGGAGCGAATAAGTTATCGGAAGTGGCTGGAGTGACCCGTCAAGGGCTCTGGATTGCCCTGGCCCTAGGTACCTTGCTCACCCTTGGACTGCAGAATGCCGGCTCGGTTTATCTGGCTCTTGGTATCGAAGCCGATATCGTTGACGTGACCATGGACTATTTGCGCGCCGCCAGTTGGGGCATTGTGCCGGTGCTGGGCTACTTCGCTTTGCGCTATTTGTGTGAGGGTTTGTCTTGGACGAAACCAGCAATGGTTATCGCCGCTGCTGGGTTGCTGCTGAAAATCCCGTTGAACTACTGGTTTGTCTTTGGTGGTCTGGGTGTTCCGGCCATGGGGGCCGAAGGCTGCGGTTGGTCCACAGCACTGGTCATGTTGATGGAACTGCTGGCCATGGTCTGTGTGGTGCTATTTTCTCGCATCCAGCAGGTGGGATTATTCCGTCAGTTCAGTGGTCCATCGCTATCTAAAATCGGGCAGTTGGTTCGCTTGGGACTACCCATAGGCCTGTCTATTTTCGTCGAATTTGGCTTTTTCGCGGTAGTAACGTTGCTTATTGGACGTTTAGGTTCTGAGACCGTTGCCGCCCATCAAATCATCAACAATATCAGCGGCCTGATATTTATGGTGCCCTTGGGGTTGGGTATGGCCACGTCGATTCGCGTTGGATTCAATGTTGGGGCCGGCGATAGGTTGGCGGCTCGGCGAACTGGGTGGATTGCCATGGCCACCAGCGCGGGCTTTGCCTTGGTTTCAATCGTCCTGTTGTTGGCTTTGGGGCCCTGGCTAATCGAACTTTATACCGAGCAAGCACCTGTAATCGCCATCGCCACCAGTTTGCTCAGCATCGTGGCCTGCTTTTTGGTTTTCGATGGTGTTCAAGTCAATGCCATGGGTGCGCTACGGGGATTCAAAGACACCGCCGTGCCATTTGGTATTGCTTTTAGTTGCTATTGGCTTGTGGGTTTCCCGATCGCTTGGGTTCTGGGATTTGGATACTTTGAAAATATTGACCTCGGTGTGCACGGTTATTGGCTGGGACTGGCTGCCGGTCTTGTCTTTGCATCCGCAGCATTGGGCTATCGTTTTCACCGGGTTTCCCGGCTTGAGGCCCCATCGCCGTGAGTGCTTGGGTTTTACTCACCGTTGCCGGCGCCTTTCTGCAAAACCTGCGCTCGCTGTTGCAGCGCCGGTTGACCGGTGATTTGTCGGTCAATGGTGCGGCCTATGTCCGATTTTTGTTCGCTCTGCCCTTTGCCTGGCTGTTTTTGTTGGCCTGCCACCACGGCATTGGTTCCACATCTTGGCCTGCACCAAACAGCGAGTTTTTGCTCTTTGTGGTTGCAGGTGCGATCACACAAATAATCGCCACGTCTGCGCTGGTGGCCGCAGTCAGCGGCTCACACTTCGCACTGGGAACCGCTCTAAGCAAGACAGAGGCCGTGCAGGCGGTCTTGCTTGGTCTGCTGATATTGGGGGAGGGCGTCAGCTTTATGGCCTTTGGCGGTATTGCGATCAGTCTGCTCGGGGTTTTCCTGCTGTCCGGGAACATTAGACCAAAGGATTTGGTGCGGGGTGATCGAGCTGTGTGGTTTGGTCTGTTGGCAGGGACATCCTTGGCCCTGTGTTCCATTTGTTATCGCGGTGCCAGTTTGGCCCTGCTTGGCCCTGATGCTGAGTTCACGCCGGTGACCCAAACCGTCGTTGTGGCGGCCTTTACTCTAGCCGTCGCCGTGTCTTTACAAACCTTGGTGATGGGTATTTATCTGCGGTTAATAGAACCCGGACAAATGACCTTGGTGCTCGAGCGTTGGCGTCCCGCTGTTGTGGTGGGTTTGATCGCGATGCTTGCCTCGGCCTGTTGGTTTACCGCCATGGCCATGCACAACGCCGCCATGGTAAGAGCCCTGGGCCAGATTGAACTGCTGTTCACACTGATAACGTCAATTTGGCTGCTGAAGGAGCGGGTTTCTCGGCGGGAAGTCCTTGGTATGGGCTTGTTGGTCCTTGGTATATTGATGTTGTTTTAAGACGAGGGGGAAATCGTGAACAATTTATTGCAGGAAAATGACGCTGTTTGGGTGAACAAGCATCGCGAAGAGGCCGGGACTTGTTGGGGAGAGGTCATACTGAACCGGCCCGAGCGTAAAAACGCCATTGTGGGGCCCTTGGGGCGCGGACTGGCTGCAGGAGTCGCCATGCTGGATGCGGACCCGGAAGTTCAAGCCATCGTCCTGCGCGGGGCTGGGGGCAGCTTTTGCTCAGGCTTGGATCTGGCAGCATTTAACGACACGCCGGAGCCAGAGTGGTTGCCCGACTTTCAACGCATTTGGCGCGATGCCCACCGGGCGCTGTTCGATTGTGCAACCCCTGTTATTGGCGCTATGGAGCGTTACGCCATAAACGGCGGCGCAGCCTTGGCCATTGCCTGCGACTATCTGGTGGTAGGCGAGGAAGCGTTCTTGCAGGTGGGTGAAGTGCAGATCGGGATGGCCGCGCCTTACAACATGGCATGGTTGAATCTGCGACACAGCGAGGCAGTCATCGCACAAGTAACCCTCGTGGGTGACCGCATCAAGGGGCCGGAGCTGTTGCGCCTTGGTCTGGCAACCACCTGTGTGCCAGATGCTCAGGTGGAAAACGAGGCCGCCGCGCTAGCTAAGCGACTGGCCTGTTTTCCCGCAGGCACCACGAGCAAGATAAAGCGCGGTATGCGCGCGCGTCTGGGGGAGACCGCAGATCAATGGTTCGATCGACATACTAATGTGGCGGGCCCATCGGTTAAGCCCAGTTCAATGAAGAGTTAGTGGAGAGAGGTTCCTAGGCAAGAGGCCGCACTCGGCGCCAGCGCCTGAACAAACGAAGAGCTGCTAGACCATTAAAAAGATCTCTTGATCCAGCAGGAGGTTTTCATTGGTGAAGCCGGTCGTTGGAAAGGGAGATCTTTGGAGAGCGAGGTCGTTGTAGAAAACGGCTGTTGCAGAGGATGCGAAATCCTTCGGGCGTGGAATTGGGCTAGGGCTAAACTAAGCCGCGAAGGCGAAGTTGCTCCCACTCCATAGCGAACCACGGCGTCGTTAATACACTGTCGTCGTCCAGCATGGCACTGACTTCGTCCGGGCTGACCCAGCGGCAGCTACTGATTTCTTCGTAGTTGATGTCCGACTCTCCGTGGTAGTTGCCTATGAAGACTGAGCACAGTTCATGCTCGGTACCGCGGTCTTCGAAGTGGGCTGTGTATTCAAATTTATAAACGAAATCCATTTCCGTAGAGAACCCGAGCTCCTCTTGGCTGCGCCGGGCTACGGCCACTTCGGTGGTTTCGCCCACCCTAGGGTGGGAGCAGCAAGAATTTGACCAATAGCCAGCCCAGAGCGCTTTGCCTTGAGCACGTTGTTGAATCAGCAGTTCCTTCTTTTCATTAAAAATAAATAACGAAAAGGCCCTATGCAGCTCGCCGCCAATTCGGTGACAGTCCGCCTTATTTAGCTCACCTACGGGCTGGTCGTCGGCATCGACCAAAATCAGCGCCTCGGAATCAAATGACACAATTTCGGCGCGGTTGTTGGAAGGGTTTGTCATGGCTATCTGGTCTTGGGATCCTTATGCGACGCCGCAGTCTAACCGCATTTCACACTTTCACCCAGACACTACATGCGTTGTCTTAGTGTTTTACAGATGTGGCCAGTTCGCCACGATGATCAGTGCAGATAGGAGCAATATGCAACAACCCAAGCAACACACGCTCAACTTTTCAGGCGTTAACCTGTGCGTATTCGAATGGGGCCAGCCCGGTGGTCAGCAGGTTTTGTTGGTTCATGCGACCGGGTTTCATGCGCGGTGCTGGGATCAGGTGGTGGCGAAGCTTCCCCAGGATTGGCACGTTTATGCGGTAGATATGCGTGGCCATGGTCGGTCGGACAATATCGAGCCCTTCACTTGGGAACAGTACGGTGAGGATTTAAACAGGGTTTGTGAGGCCCTGAAGCTGACCGATGCCATAGGCGTAGGGCATTCCATGGGAGGTCATTGTGTAACCCATGCTGCCGGGCACAACAGCCGTTATTTCAAACATCTGGTTCTGGTGGATCCTGTGATCTTTGCGCCAGATTTGTATCAGAAGCGCGATCATCAGCAATTCGAATCGGTTCACGATCATCCAGTAGCTCGACGGCGCGGTCACTTTGCGACGGTGGATGCCATGCGGGAACGCTACGAGGATCGCATGCCCTACAAGATTTGGCAGCGAGATGTATTTGAAGACTATTGCCAGTATGGTTTGCTGCCCGCGGCGGCTGATGATGGTTTTGACCTAGCCTGTCCCGGCTATGTGGAAGCGTCAATATACATGGGTAACTTTGACGCTAACCTTTATCAACTGCTGCCCGAGATACAAATACCCGTGGTTGTGCTCAGGGCTAATCCTCGAGATCCAGACAGTGTGGAGATGGACTTCTCTGCCTCGCCGACTTGGCCGGAATTAGCCGCCCAGTTTCCCAGGGGGCAAGATGTGCACTTACCCGAACTGACACACTTTATACCCATGCAGGATCCCCAGCTGGTCGCTGACTTTATTTGCGTAGGGGCCGAGACCCAGCGGCAAGCAAGCTAGTGGCGGTGAACGCTAAGGGCACCTTGGGCTATTTGGCTTGGCCAAAATCCCGTGCACAATCGGACGGTGTAAATACGAGGAGGGCAGCATGAAGATCAGTATCGCCATGGCGTTTAACGAATCCACAGAACCCGGTTTCATCAAAGACGCGGTGCAACTGGCAGAAGCCAAGGGTGTGCATGGCATCTGGGTGCCAGAGCATGTGTTGTTCTTCCCGGACTACGCCTCGACCTATCCTTACTCAGACAGCGGTCGGATGCCCGGTGACCCTGAGGGGCTCCTTGATCCGTTCACAGCCCTGACATTTATCGCCGCACACACTCAACGCGTGCGGTTGGGTACGGGGATCTGTCTTGTGCCTCAACGACAGCCGGTATACACCGCCAAGATGGTGGCAGATGTGGACTATTTGTCTGGCGGCCGTGTGGATTTCGGAGTGGGTATAGGCTGGTTAAAAGAAGAGTTTCAGAACCTTGGTATGGACTTCGCCAGTCGGGGGGCTCGTACAGAGGAGTACCTGCTGGCCATGAAGGCGCTTTGGTCCGAGGGCATCAGTGAATTTAAGGGTCAAACGTTGAATTTGGAGCCCTGCCACTTCAACCCCAAGCCAGTGCAGCGGCCCCATCCCCCCATCATTTTTGGAGGGGAGTCCGATGCGGCCATGCGTCGAGTGGCTCGCTTGGGCGATGGCTGGTATGGCTACGATCTAACACCCGCGGACTTAGGGCGGCGCTTGAACAGTCTCGACGCTGGCTTGGCCAGCACCGGGCGTGACAGATCTCAGATACAGGTGATTGTCGGCCCTAACCGGCACCCAGTCACCGAACAAACTCTTTACGAGTATTCGGCTGTGGGTGCGGACCAAGTGGTTGTACCAATGTTTGCCAGCAACCTAGCGAAGCTAGAACAGCGGCTGGATGCGCTAACGGCACTGCAGCCGGCGGCCTAGCGTATTGCTGAAGGCTGCCAATGCTTGGGTTGGTAGCCCGTTTTCCAAGCCAGGCACTTACGGCCTGTTAATGCTGCTACTCGGCTAGAGCCTGCTGGTACTCGGCGATTCTTGCCAAGTGACCGTCCACATTGGTTTCACCGGCATTGTGGGTGGCAATGGCCAAATGGCTGCAGCCCATGGCCTGCCAAGCCTTGGCATGTTTTACCCAGCGCTCGGGGGTGCCACCGGCATATTGAGCCTGAGCTTGAATGCCAAACCCCTCCATGCTCTTGCCCACGGCCTCCCGACCGCTTTTGATCCGGTCAATGCAAGCCTGAGCTTTTTCATTGGCACCCATCAGGGGGATCCAGCCGTCACCCAGTTTTGCGCAGCGATCCAGAAGAGCAGGGGCTGAGCCGCCGAACCAGATTGGAATGTCTTTGCTTGGCCGAGGTTTGATGCTGGCTTTATCGATTCGGTGAAATTCGCCCTGATAGTCTAAGGAGTCCTCTTTCCACAGTCGCCGCATCAGGTCCACCTGCTCGCTTTGACGACGGCCTCGGTTGCTAAAGTTCTCGTTCAGGCCCACGTACTCTACTTCGTTCCAACCAACGCCAATGCCCATGGTGAAGCGGTTATTGGACAGCAGGGCGACTTGGGCGGCTTGTTTGGCTGCCAGCACAGTTTGGCGCTGGGGTAGGATCATGATGGTCGTGATCATCTCCAATCGCTCGGTCACTGCTGCGATAAAGGCAAAAGTTGTCAGCGGCTCGTGGAAGGCCACGTCTTTGTCGTAAGCGCCTCGGAAACCACCCTCCCGGTCGGGGTCGGCTCCGAGCACGTGGTCGTAGATTAACAGGTGGCTAATTCCTAACGCCTCAACGCCTTGGGCGAAGGCCTTGATGTCCCTTGGGTCGGTGCCGATTTCGTTGTGGGGGAAGACCGCGCCTAATTGCATACCATTCAGATCCATGAACCTCTCCTGTTGATCTGCCGAAGTGAATCCTCGATGCGTTTTCTCCTTGAGGATTCGGCATCTAGGGACTAAAGCAGGTACTATAGCGCCGTTTTTCCCAGCAGATACCCACCATGTCCGAGAGTTCAGACAACAGCGCCTTCTCCTTTGTCGGTATGGAGCACGACATCCTTAAACTGTGGGAGGAAACCGACGCCTTCAAACAGTCTTTGGAAAAAACCAAGGGCAAGAAACCGTTCATCTTTTACGACGGTCCACCCTTCGCTACGGGGCTGCCCCATCATGGGCACTTGGTAGCGAGCACGATAAAAGACATCGTGCCCCGTTATTGGACCATGAAAGGGCGCTATGTAATGCGCCGCTTTGGCTGGGACTGCCATGGCTTGCCTATCGAGCACGAGATTGACAAGCAATTGGGAATGTCAGCTCAAGAGGCGGTGGCCAAGCTAGGCGTGGCGGGCTACAACGACGAATGTCGCGGCATCGTGCAGCGTTATGTCGCACAGTGGCGGCATACGGTCACTCGAATTGGGCGCTGGATCGACTTCGATGACGACTACAAAACCATGGACACTTGGTACATGGAGTCTGTTTGGTGGGTGTTCAAACAGCTATGGGACAAAGGGCTGATTTATCAGGGTGTGAAAGTGGTGCCCTTGTCTACGGCCCTGGGCACGCCCTTGGCCAACTTCGAAGCCACATCAAACTATCAGGATGTACAGGATCCTGCGGTGACCGTGTTGTTGAAGTTGAAAGACGAAGATGCTTCCTTGGCCATTTGGACCACAACGCCTTGGACTCTGCCGTCGAATTTGGCCGTCTGCGTTGGCGCGGAGATTGACTATCAGTTGGTGCAAGACGGCGACCAAAAAATTTACATGGCCGCCGCCCGGGTAGCCCATTACCTCGGTGATGACGCTCAGGTGTTGAAGAATCTCAAGGGCTCCGAGCTGGTAGGTCGACACTATGAGCCACTGTTCTCCTACTTTACGGATCAGGCAGAGTTGGGCGCCTTCGTGGTGGTAAGCGATGACTATGTGACGACAGAGAGTGGTACGGGCTTGGTGCATCAGGCGCCGGCCTTTGGTGAAGACGATAACCGAGTGCTGAAAGCGAACGGTATTGAAGCCCTGGTGTGCCCAGTGACTTTGTCCGGAGAATTCACCGACGAAGTGCCAGACTTTGCTGGCCAGCATGTAAAAGAAGCGGACAAAGGCATCATCGCTAAGCTTAAAAGCGAGGGCAGTCTTTACCGTCAGGAGGTGATTCAGCACAGCTATCCGTATTGCTATCGATCAAATACGCCGTTGATTTATCGGGCGATTCCATCCTGGTATGTCCGGGTCACCGCCATCAAGGACAAGCTTGTTGCGGCCAATGAGCAAATCAATTGGGTTCCCGAGCACATTAAAGAAGGGCGTTTCGGCAAGTGGCTGGACGGGGCCATCGACTGGGCGATTTCTCGGAATCGTGTCTGGGGCACCCCGCTGCCTGTATGGATCAACGATGAGACCGGCAATGCCCTGTGCATGGGTTCCGTTGACGAGTTAGAACATTACAGTGGCGTCCGAGTGGATGACTTACATCGAGAGCATGTCGATGGTTTGGAATTCACCGTTGACGGCGAAGAGGGCGTTTATCGGCGCATCGAAGAAGTTTTAGATTGCTGGTTTGAATCCGGCTCTATGCCCTATGCCCAGTTGCACTATCCCTTTGAAAACGAAGACGTCTTTGATGCCGGCTTTCCAGCAGAGTTCATTGCGGAAGGGCTGGATCAAACCCGTGGGTGGTTTTATACCCTGACGGTGTTAGGGGCCGCTTTGTTCGACAAGCCAGCCTTTCGAAACGTCATCGTCAACGGCATGGTCATGGCCGAAGACGGCAAAAAAATGTCCAAGAGCCTGCGTAATTACACGCCGCCGGACGAGCTGATGGAAGCCTACGGCGCTGATGCCCTCAGGCTTTATGCCATTAACTCAGGACTGGTGAAGGGCGAAGAGCAGCGTTTTTCTGACGCTGGGGTGAAGGATATGGTGCGACGGGCTTTGTTGCCTTGGTACAACGCATTTTCGTTTTTGCGCACCTATGCGGCCATCGATAACTGGTCTCCAGACAAGGGCCTTCATGCCGGCGACAACGTGCTGGATCGCTGGCTGCTATCTCGGGTGCAAACGTTGAAGAGTACGGTGGCTCGTGAAATGGAAGCCTACCGGCTATACAACGTGGTCCCTGCGTTATTTGGTTTTATCGAGGATTTGACCAACTGGTACATTCGGCTGAACCGCGGCCGCTTCTGGGGCGAAGACATTACACCGGATAAGATCGCTGCCTACAGCACGTTGTACGAGGTGCTGCTGGAGCTTTCTAAGCTGATGGCACCCTTTGCGCCTTTCTTGTCCGAGCATCTGTACCAGCAGTTGGAGGCTCTAGCGGACCGCCCGCCGTCGCCTAGTTCGGTGCATATGTGTGACTATCCGGTGGCGGAACCCACCCAAGTGCGACCTAACCTGGAGCTGGCCGTAGACCGTATGCAGCAGGTGATCTTGCTCGGCCGGCAAAAACGCGAAGAAGTGAAGATCGGGCTGCGGACGCCCCTGGCTAAGCTAACCATTATTCATCGCGACGAGAGCCTACTCACGGATATGCAGTCTCTTGAAAGTTACTTGCGTGACGAGCTGAATGTGCTGGAGATCAACTACAGTACTGACGAGAGTGCATACATTGATTTGCAGGCCAAGCCTAACTTCCCGCTGCTGGGCAAGCGCTTGGGCAAACGCATGAAGTCCTTTGGCAAGCAGATCGGACAGCTTGCCGACGAGCAAATCGCGCAGCTCCAAAGCGAAGGCAGTTTGACTTTGAGTGTAGATGGCGAGAGCGAAACATTTACTAGTGAAGAAATAGAAATCAAACAACAGGCCAAGTCGGGTACCAACACCGTATCCAACAGCCGAATCAGTGTAGACCTCGATTGCGAATTGACGCCGGAATTGATCCGCAGCGGTTACGGGCGAGAGGTAGTAAACCGAATTCAGCGAGAGCGCAAAGAACGGGGATACTCGGTGACCGACCGCATCCGCGTAACCTACTACGCCCAAGGTGAACTAGCACAAGCGATTGATGAGCACCGGGAGTACATCATGGGGGAAACTCTGAGTTTGCAGATGGAAGCTGCCACCAGTCCTCAGTCTGTGGAGGCAGAGGTAGACGGTCAGACCCTGAGTTTCCAGCTGGCTCAAGCTCAATAACCGTTGTGCTAGGGATGTTTAGCTCAGGAGCTGTCAGTGAAATACGAGTTTGTTAGCGCGTCGGAGGATTCAAGGCTCGATCATGTAGGCAGCTATCGGCGGCGCTTACCGGTCAGTCTGGATCGTATGTATGAAAATGCCTTGGATTGGCAGCATTTGCCTTTTCAACACAGCAGCAGTTTCAGCGCCATTGACTGCCTCGATTACGGCGGCTGGGGCTGGCGGGCCACAGTGACCTCGGTTCAGGGTGGCGGCGCGTCTACCAGTCTGCTGGAACTGATGCTGGACCGGGATGCACGCTGCTGGATCACCCGAAATCTTGAGGGGCCGAACGTAGGCGCAGAAATTTGGACCCATGTGTTTGTGGTGTCTGAGCGGGTGCTGGACATCGTCGTCGACTTTTTCGTGCCTGATGTGCCCAAGACTGCCCGGGACAAAGTGGGTATGGCCTATGCCAATGCTTATGAGAATTTGTACGACGAAGATGTCGCTATGATGACCGAGCGTCAGCGGCAATTAGATCAGCGTTTAGACGGCATAAATCGAGGAGAAAAGATCGAGCTGGGCATTGCAGATGGCCTAGAGCTGCCCCTTCAAGTAACCCTCTCAGGCAGGCGCTTTGTGCTAAATCGTTTATCAGACGAGGGCGCAGGACTGCCTGAGAATTGGGTGGTCTATCCGGCCCAGTGCCCGCATCAGTTGGGTCCGTTGGGTGAGGTGCCCTTGGTGGAAGGAACCGTTCGTTGCCCATGGCACGGTTACGTATTTGACGTTACCACCGGTGCTTGTGTGAGCGGAAGCCATTGCCAGTTCGGTGAGGTTCCTCAGGTATTGCTCAGTGATGCAGGGGTAACTCTCTGCTGGAAGGCCCTGTCTTAAGCGAGTCGGGCAGCTCCGGTGGGGCCCGGTTTCAGTTACCTGTAAATCCGGTGGACTCGTTGTTTAACTTGCCTTGGATGGCCTTCTCCCGATCCTCGCTGGACGCCGCCAAAAGGTTTTGGTCACTATCCATGTGCATGATCGAGTTGCCTAGGGCGTAGGCCAACTGGTTGGTCGACTGTTTGATCATTTGTACGGCCAAAGGCGGTTTCGCCGCATAGTCACTGGCCAGGTCCATGGCTCGTGCCATCAGCTCTTCGTCGGTGGTTAGGTGGTCAAGAATGCCCCAGTCAGCCATGGTTCTAGCGTCCAATCGCTCGCTGCCGGCTA
>ERZ1047472.191-NODE-191-length-58146-cov-17.708302_pt1 | contig 58146 bp, 52 predicted proteins | sample MGYA00383095_ERZ1047472 | MGnify/ENA primary metagenome ERZ1047472 (study PRJEB29581, sample SAMEA5548365) | metagenome | biome: marine; feature: coastal; material: water | depth 1 m | study: Short-term variability in the microbial, nano- and picoplankton... | reverse complement strand
GCCGGTGCCGCTAATCTAGGATTGGCGGCAGCTCTTTGGTCAGGGCCATACGCTCTTTTACTGCAGCGCCTGTTAACGCAAAGCCCAGTAACTGCCCGTCGGGGCTGTGAAATAGACCCTTAATGTCAGATCCCTCGCCGGTCAGCGTCCAACTGCCCTCTGCGTCTTTGGCCACTGGTGAGACACAAACGGGGCATGCTGGTGTTTTGATGGTTACAGGCATGGCAGGGTAGCTAACTTCAGTTGGATTGCCCGTGAGCGTCGCCGCCAGCGCGCGGCCTGCGGCGAGCAGGGGGGCAACATAAACAAGCACGTGGCCTGCAACCTCGGCACAATCTCCAAGGGCATAAATGCCAGGGCTGCTGGTCTCTAGCAAGCGGTTTGTTTTTATTCCTCGACCTACGTCGAGGCCAGCTGAAGAGGCAAGCTGTGTTCGAGGTCGAACGCCAACCGCAGACAATACGGCATCTGCGTCAATGTGCTCACCGTTATTTAACTGCACCTGATACCCGGTGGCCGAGCGATTCACTTCTGTTGCCAATGGGCCAAAATGGAAGCGGGCCCCCTTGGCTTCGAGGGCGGCTTGAACAGCGCGTCCCGCAGGCTCTGGGAGAAGTGTAGGAATACACCAGCTCATGGGGTCTACGGCCTCAACTTCAAAACCGCCGTTTAACAAGTCGTTGCTGAATTCGCAGCCAATCAAGCCCGCACCAATAACGGCAACTTTGCGCACCCCCTTTGCTTCCAACGTGTCACGGAAACTTCGATAGTCGTCGAGATCATTGACCCCCATGACGTCGTCGGCGGCATCGCCACCCATTGGCGGGCGAATTAACTCGGCGCCCAGCGTCAGAACAAGCTCTGAATAGGTAATGACTGTTTCGTCGTCGAGGTTTAACCGTTTGCTGCTTGGGTCGATACTGACAACCGTTTTACGTGTGAGCATGGTCACATTGAGTTGCTCAGCCATGGCCTCTGGGCTTTGGGCAGCCAGTTTCTCTGCAGACAGGTTTTTCGTGTAGCCCGTGGAAATCATGGGCTTTGAATAACTCTCACCGCCATCCCGGGTGATTAAAGTGATGGCCACTTCGGGGTCAAGTTTACGTAGCCCGCTGACGAGCCCGTAGCCCGCTAGACCACTGCCGACAATAACGATGTGGCGATTGTTGCTCGTAGCATTCGCTTCACTGGCACCTGCGTCAGGTTCGGCCTCACCTACCGACTCGCCCTCTGAACCGGGTATGAGTTCAAAATCGTCTTTGCCAACACCGCAATCTGGACATAACCAGTCATCTGGCACGTCGGACCACTTAGTTCCTGCTGGGATGCCATCATCAGGCCAGCCTTCTTTCTCATCGTATATGAGGCCGCAAACGATACATTCCCAGCGTGCCATAGTGACTCCTGTTTGATTGGTTATAGACAGCCGCGATTGTTACCCGATTGCTGTCGGGCGTCATGCCTCTAGTGGACTAGAAAGTCACCGAGGTTGGACGCATTGTTGTCATTAGGACCGCCGTTCATGGGCAGCCATGTAGCATTAAGCGCGTCAGCGCGCTTTCCTTTTTACTGCAATAGTTAAACGCGACGCTCTGCAACTCGTCGGGCTCGTGGCCCCACTTTCTTGTCTGCTTAGTTTGCTTAAACATTGCGGCTCATCTGCGCTGCGGAGTATCACCGATAGACTGCATTACGTCAGCAACCTTTTTTAGGATTACCTGCCTTAGTCGGATTCTCGAAACAGTTCCCTGCCAATCAACATTCGGCGGATCTCCGAGGTGCCCGCACCAATTTCATAGAGCTTGGCATCTCGTAATAGTCTGCCGGTTGGGTAGTCGTTGATGTAGCCATTGCCACCTAATAGTTGTATGGCATCGAGTGCGCATTTGGTGGCCATCTCGGCGGTATACAAAATAACCGCTGCGGCATCTTTTCGGCTGTCCTCACCGCGATCAAGCGCTCGACAAACGGCGTACAAAAATGAGCGGCTTGCGGCGGTTAAGCTATACATATCTGCGAGCTTGCCCTGAACCAGCTGAAATTCACCAATGGGTTGGTCAAATTGTTTGCGCTCATGTACGTAAGGCACGCAAACGTCTAGGCAGGCCTGCATGAGCCCAACAGGTCCACCAGATAAAACCGCGCGCTCGTAGTCCAATCCGGACATAAGCACCGCGACGCCTTGATTCAGTGATCCTAAAATATTTTCGGCGGGTATTTCGCAATCTTCAAATACTAACTCGCAAGTATTTGAACCCCGCATACCCAGTTTGTCGAGTTTTTGAGCTCGAGAGAATCCGGGGCTATCGCGTTCGACAATAAAAGCGGTAATTCCTCGACTCCCTGCATCGGGTTCAGTTTTGGCGTAAATGACATAAACATCAGCGTCAGGCCCATTAGTAATCCAAAACTTGTTGCCATTAAGCACATAGTGATCGCCTTTTTTATCAGCGCGCAAACGCATGCTGACGACGTCTGATCCGGCATTGGGTTCAGACATGGCAAGTGCGCCGATATGCTCTCCGGTGCATAATTTTGGGAGATATTGCTCGCGCTGCCCCGGGGTTCCATTTTTTTGAATTTGATTGAGGCATAGATTGGAGTGTGCGCCGTAGGACAGGCCCACGGCTGCCGATGCTCGGGAGATTTCTTCCATGACAATGGCATGTGCCAGGTATCCCATATTAGTGCCGCCGTAGGCTTCGTCGACCGTCATGCCCAAGACACCCAAAGCTCCGAGCTTTGGCCACAGGTCCATGGGGAATTCATTGTTTTTATCAATCTCACCAGCTCGAGGAGCCAGTTCTTTTTGGCAAAATTGATAAACCGTATCCCGCAACATATTGAGCTCTTCACTGAGGCCATGATTGAGTGTGGGGTAGGGCGTGTTCATGGGAAGGTTCCTGTCTATCAGTGGAAAGGACTCGATTGGGGTGTCGCAGTCTAAACTATGTTGTGGGCCAATAGTGTTTGCACAGATCAAAACGCGGGGCAGCCATGCTTAACGATGCAGGTTGAAATTATTGACCGGTCAGGTTGTGAATCTAGTTTGGTGTTCGATTTTGATACATCGATCCATGATTACGCCGATGCCTGCTGCTCTCGCCCGCTGCGCGGCCTCGCTATGCACAACACCTAACTGCATCCAAATTAGTTTTGCCTGAAGGATAATAGCGGCGTCGACACTCGCGGGTACGCGATCTGGACGTTGGAATAGGTTAACAATGTCGACGGTGCCCGGGATTTGGTCAAGGCTTGGGTAGCACTTGAGCCCCATGACTGAGGGATAATTAGGGTTGACGGGAACAATCTCATAACCTCGCTCATGGAGATAAAAGCTGGCCCTGTAACTGTCTCTGTCTTCGCGGCTAGATAAGCCCACAACTGCGATTCTGCGGGTCTGCTCTAGTGTCCAATCAATCCACTTGGCCTCATCAAAGGTTTCCGCATTCACTGTCGTGCCGCTCCTAGTCCAACGGTTGTTGAAACTATACGCATAGTATTCCTTGCATCGTCTTTGAGGTGTGAAGGGGGCAGGGGCGGGCCCCCTCTAAGCGTCTCTATGGCTCGCACACTATAAACACTGCCTCTGTTGATGTCTGACTGTGTGCCACGCAGCCCTTATGAGTTATGTCTTATTTTGCTGTTGTTTCCGATGCGCCCCATGTGAAGTTATGCGCCGGCTGATTTCAGTAGCGCGGCTAAAAGAATAGTTTCACTAAACCAAAAAGCTTTGGCCTTGCCTGGGTTTACAGATTGGAGTCGCGGCATAACGAATCTAGCGCTTTTGCGAACGAGACCTCAAGGCCTGAAGTCGGTTCTCCATTTGACTGAAGTCCGCATGCTCCAGGTAAGCGATGCCCCGTGAACCCTCAAGCTCGAGCGCTTCCCCCAGGCTGAGTAAATCGCCGTCATTCATGAGGCTGCGCATCGCTTTGATGGTGTCAGGATTGGATTCAGCTATTTGTTGTGCTGCGTCTACCGCTTCCTGAATTAGGGAGTCTGGTGTGCAAATCTTGTTGACGAGCCCCCAAGCTTCGGCTTGCTCGGCGCTGATGAAGTTGCCCGTTAAACTAGCTTCTCGGGCACGATTGATGCCGATGAGACGGCCGAGTTTTTGGGATAAACCCCAGCCCGGCAGAAGGCCCACCCGCGCATGGGTGTCGGCGAATCTTGCATGGGGAGAGGCGTACAGAAAGTCGCAGGCTAGAGCCAGTTCAAAGCCTCCGGTGACAGCAGGGCCATTGATGGCCCCAATCACGGGCTTTCCGCAGTCTCTAAGTGCTCTTACCATGGGCGAGCTAGTGCCCATACCGCCATCCTTAAGCACTCCGGGGTTGGCGGTGAGTTCTTTAAGGTCAACACCGGCGCAAAAAGCCTTGCCGGCACCGGTTAGAACCACAGCGTGCACTTCAGAGTTGCCGGCGAGCTCATCAAAAGCCTCAACGAGACTTTGGCTCAGCGCTCGATTGAGTGCGTTGTAGGCGTCAGGCCGTTCGAGGGTAACCAGAGCAACTGCGTCGTGCCTTTCGATAGTAATGGGTTTGTTTGCATCCGCCATATGTAGGCCATTTTCTACTTGAGTGAGGGGCCAAGAGTATATATGGTTCACCAAGTAAAAGAATGACCGAAGACCCGCGTTTCCGCTGCGTTGTTAGAGCCAACGGCGTAGCTTGAATCTCAAAAAAAATCATAAAGAGGTGTTTCCAATGCTGTTTTCCCAAAAACGACTGCCTTTAGCGGTAGCCGTCACTGCTTTCGTTGTAGCGGCGCCTGTGTCTGCACAACAACTCGAAGAAGTAATCGTGACCGCGCAAAAGCGGGCGCAGAACCTTCAGGACGTTCCAATTTCCGTGAGTACGGTTAGCGCCGAGAAAATTGCCGATAACACCATTCTCAACTTCGCTGCCTTGGCCGACTTTGTGCCAAGCCTGCATATTGCCGACGCGCCAGTAAATACCAATATCTACATGCGCGGTATTGGTTCGGGTAACAACCGAGGCTTCGAGCAGTCTGTTGGTATGTACCTTGATGGCGTTTATCTGGGGCGTGGGCGTCAGTACCGTTCAGCGTTAATGGACGTCGAGCGAATTGAGGTATTGCGTGGCCCGCAGGGGACTCTGTTTGGAAAGAACACCGTTGCAGGCGCGATTAACATTTCCAGTGCCTCGCCGGTACCCGGCGACGATATGACAGGCGAAATTAACGCGTCCATCGAGGAAAACGGTGGCCAGATTTATGAGGGCTTCATTCAAGGCGGTACCGACACACTAGCCGTGAGAGCAGCTTTTCGTTATCGCGAAACAGACGGGTATGTTTACAACGCCTACCTCGATCAAGATGAGGGTGCCACTGAAGAGCAAGGTGCACGAATTACCGTTGTTTGGGAGCCTTCAGACTCTTTCTCAGCGAACCTAAAATATACCAATATGCAGCGTGATCGCGACGGTGCTGCCAGTGCAACCTGGAAGTATTTGAGCCCTTCTGAGCGAAACGCCGACGTGCCAAACCGCAGTGATTTTGCGAATACGGCCTATCAAATTATGGACGTATTTTTCCCTGACTTTCCGGGAATTGCGGGTCAGGACTTTACCACCTACAAAGATAACGGCTACGGCCGTAGCCAAGATGACGGCATCGGCATTGGGTTAAAGCCTGAAAATTCTGATGATGAAATCGAAAACATTTCGCTGAATATGTCTTGGGACATTGGTAACGGCACTTTAACTTCGGTGACGGGCTTTGCATCCTATGAATATTTCGACGACGTCGACGTAGATTGGTTACCTTTGCAGTTTATCGACCGAAGTGATCAGCACGAATACGATCAGTTCAGTCAGGAGTTACGCTGGGCTTCTCAAATCGGCGACCGCTTTAGCTATACCGTGGGGGCATACTACGATGAGAACGAGCTCGATATGCTGGGTCAGGTCGTTATTGATACGAACTTCGATGGCTTGTTCCCTGAGTTTGTCGCCTTAGCTAACGGCTTGCCCGCAGCGGCCGCACCTTTAATGCCCCAAAACCTGCTGGCCGTTTTGACTGGCGATAGCCCACTCAATGGCATTCCCGGTTACGGTGTTTACAGCGCGAACCAGGTGGCTCGTAACCACAGCTTCAATCAGGAGACGGAATCCTGGGCCGTGTTCGCTCAGGGTACCTTTGACTTGAGCGATACGCTGCGGGTAACTCTGGGGCTTCGCTATACCGAGGAAGAAAAAGACGCGGTGAGCGACCAAAAGTTGGGTGACAGTCTTTGCGGCATAACCGGCAATTTGGAAGGCGGCACCCAAGGACAGTGTGGCGCTTATAACAACTGGCTAGGTGTCGTTCAGGCCAGCAGTTTCAACACTTACAACAAGTACTGGGTAGGCCAGCGAAAGACCGATGATCTATCGCCATCAATCAACTTCCAGTGGGATATGAGCGACAGCGCTATGCTGTACATAAGCTACTCGCAGGGCTTTAAGTCTGGTGGTTTCAGTGCGGCGGATGATGGCAACCCCGGCGACCTTCCTGTCGGCGTGCCACCCATTCCGCCCGCTGTAAATAATGGTTTTCAGGCCAACAGCTATGTGTCTAATGTTCCCAACGAAGACTTCGAATTCGACGACGAGTCTGTTGAGTCTATTGAGATTGGCGGAAAGCACGAGTTCTTAGACGGTGCGATGCGATTGAACTGGGCGGCGTTTTACTCTGAGTACGATGATCTGCAGACGACCATTTTTAAAGGTGTAGGCTTTGCTGTGAAGAATGCGGCCTCGTCGGAAGTGCAGGGGGTCGAAGTTGATTGGCTGCTGCAGGTTACCGATAGCCTGCGTGTCGGTGTGAACGCGGCCTATCTTGATGCTTCCTATGGTGACTTTAAAGATGGGCCGTGCAATGCGATTCAGCTCGATCAAAATTCCGCGTGTGGAACGCCAGCGGGTATTGCAGCGGGCTCCAGTAATGACTTGACGGGCGTAAGCACGCTGTATGCCTCTGACTGGAGCGGTAATGCGTTTGTCGATTTCCGGACCCAGCTAGGTGGAATGGAGCTCTTTGCCGGTGTTGATGCGAATTATCGTAGTAAATTTTCATCCGCGGGTGATGATGACGTTAACGACGATATTGACAGCTATACGAAGGTCAACGCACGTATTGGCCTAGGCGGTGAGCGTTGGGAAGTTATGGCTTATGGCCGAAACATCTTTGATGAAGCGGCTCTGCAGCAGAGCTTCGATACGCCGGTTCTTGCCGGAAGTCACACCTGGTACATGGATGAGGGTGCGGTCTTCGGTGTGCGAGGTACGCTGCGCTTCTAAATACGACGTAATGCAAAGCCCGCCAAATTGGCGGGCTTTTTTTTGCCTAAAAAAGCCGAGGAATGACAGATCACCCCAAAATTTTTGTGCCCAGCCAACGCCGCTTTGTTGCACAAAAATCTTTGTAGCATTGTCGGCGAGCGACAACGGCCTATATAACTATAAACGGTAGGGCGCTTGTACTACGAGATACACGCAACCTTGAGCACAATCTCAGTGAGAGAGGTAAATGAGGAGTCTTATATGAGGTTTACGGGATTGTTAAAGTAACAGACGCACCGGTGAGTAAGCGTTGGGCACCACCATGATAAGACGGGCCTTGCAGGGGTGATTGCCGGTAAACCGTTTCTCCCCACACCTCATACTTCCGTGAGTCTTCTTACAATCTCACATTTGGAGGGGTTTACGAATCTGGCGTTCCCCTAGGTTCGCTTGAGCCAAATAGCTCAATGCGTTAAGCGCTGTTCGATAAAAACAGCCTAGAGAAAGGGGCAAGTATTGCGAGTGTTATGCCGCGGCACGGGTCGGTGTCCCGAGCCGCGGTTGCATGGCGCCGGCCAACTGGCAACAGCGCCGCGAGTGTTTAGCCCAACACGTCGAACAGGATCCAAAACGAAGCAGCGGCATAGACCCCAAAGGTAGCAAACATGCCAATAGGGCGACCAATACCGGGTCCGACTTCGGTAATGCCAACGTAGTGCAGGAAACGGCCGACCACCAGCAAGGCGCCAAGGGTGTGCAACCAGGTCGTACCGGCACCCAGCAGTTCCATCAAAAGTAATAAAACCACCGCGAGTGGCACGGTCTCAACGAAGTTACCTTGACCGCGATTAAGCTTAAACAGCGCATCGTCATTGCCGTCGCCGAGGTCGATCTTGTTCTTCACTCGATACAAGCCGACCCGCATGGTGATGGGAACAAAGAGTATGCCCAGCAAGGCAATGTAAATTGGAGTGATGGACAAAAGACTCATGTTGGGAAGTTCCATAGGTTGTTCCTTTACGACCAGTGTTGAGTTGTTTTTGAAAGTATGGGTTTGGGCAGCTGTTTTCTGCAAGGGCATAGCAAGCAACACGGGCCTCCATTTGTCAATCAGACGCCAACATTATTGAGCGCTTTGGGCAACGCAGCTGGATGCTGTTCAAGGCTGCTGTGCCAAATGTTTGCCACAGAGCGTGCCCATGGCTGTTGCGCCAAACGAGTCGTCAGCCCAGCGAGTCAGTGTGTTTCTGAGACTAATAAATTCAAAAAATTTACTGCCATCCCTGAAGCCAAACCTCCCGCTCTTTTAATGTCGACCACTCAATCTGAATAAAGCGATTAGACATGACAGCGTTTAACTCACACTCAATAACAAGCCCCTCTTCGTCATATTCCACGCGACTCACCACAAAGTGTTTTTCCTTATTGATGGGGCGCACCGCAGTCCATTTGCTGTTCAACAACTTTTTGGGATGAATTGGATTCATAGGGAAAGCTTGTAGGGCTGCTCTTTTAGAAGGGTTAGAGACCAGATAATCGCAAAACCACAATCACCAAGGCAAGCACCGTAATCGCAGACGTCGGCAGCGACCCGCGGATTGCCCCAAACCCTTATGCATTTGCATCGACCTGAAAGTTTGCCAGCGTAGGATTCTTCATACTGTGCCCCCGCTATGAACTCAAATGTGCCTGACACGTTTCCCCGGGCGCCTTGTCCCGAATGCGCTTTTCCGCCAGCTTGATGCACAGCGGGAAAGAGGCCCTTGGAACCGAGCCAGGCGCCGTGAACCTGCTGTGCCTCGGCGGCAGGATTTATTGCGCATCGCGTTGGTCACGTAACAAGGTGCGGCGGATTTTACCGGCCTCATTGCGAGGCAAAGTCTCTACCAATTCAATCGTTCTGGGCACTTTATAACTGAGCAACTGTTCTCGACAAAGATCCAAAAGCTCTATCATCAGCGTGTCTGGGTCCAGTGCTGCGAGCGGTTCAACAACAGCATGAACGCGACGCCCCAGATCGTCATCCTGAAGGCCCACGACGGCCGCATCACGAACCTGTGGATGCTGGGTAATAACAGCTTCAACTTCTGCAGGAAAAATGTTGGAGCCGCCAGAAATGATTAAATCAGTTCGTCGGTCAGCGAGGTAAAGATAGCCGTCGTCATCTAACCATCCAAGATCGCCCACACTGGTGAAGCCTTCGAGCAGGTTTTCCAGAGGTTGTGATCCAAGGTATTCGCAGGGTGGTGGGCCACCGGCAATGCGGGTAAAGATTTCGCCAACCACGCCGTTTGGAAGTGGCTCGCGATTTTCATCTAAAATTAAAATTTCCGTGCCGATGCCTTTACCCACGCTACCTTTATGCTGGAGCCATTCATTGCCATCGATAATAGTAAGCCCGTTGGCTTCGGTCGCGGCCCAAAGCTCAAGCACACGCTCACCGCCAAGTTTTTCGATAAACCCTTCTTTTGCCCAGCTTGGGCAGGGGGCCGCTAAGTGCCACGTAACACGGACAGAATCCAAGTTTCTTTGCTGCCAATCGGGCTCGCGCAGCATGCGCTGCATCATGGTGGGCACCAAATTGAGTACCGTTGGCTGATAGGCTTCAATTAAGTCAAGGCAACGTGCGGCATTGAAGCGTTCATTGAGCAGCACCCGGCCACCCCGGATTAGCATGTTCAGGGAAAACCAAAAGGGGCCGTTGTGGTAAAGCGGGCCCGGTGAGTATTTGAGATCACCAGGTTCGAAGCGCATGAGTTGAGGGATGATAGGATTCTCCGGATCGAAAAGCGCGTCCCCAGTGGTGAGAATGAGCTTCGGCTTTCCCGTTGACCCGCCCGAGGCTAAAGCCTTGATGGGGTTGCTGACTCGATACGGTAAAGCGGCGCTGCCCGAGCTTTTATCGCTATAGTCATCGGGGTTAAGCGTCGTTTGATCAAAGGCTTGGCGAGAAATAATGACTCGAGGCTGGGCAAGATCAATAAGGCCCATAAGCTCTGTTGGTGGCAGTTTGCTGCTGACCGGCATCGGGGTGCCACCTGCCTTGAATATAGCCACCGCTGCGACGAGAAACTGATTGCAGGTGGGCAGGTGGATAGGCACAAGATCCCCGGTCACTACCCCCAAGTCCAGTAACGCCCGTGCAATATTGTCAGTCCAATTTTTTAGTTCACGCCGCGAGACAGTTTCAGTGGGCCCTGAGTTCATTGCTGTAGTCAGCAGAGTTTCCTCAGGTAGATCAGCAGCCAACTCGTCAAGAATGGCGCCCAGCGTTTTGAGCGTCTCGGTCATAGGTATCTCCCTTGCACGTGGCTTGTAGCTCTTTGTTTACAGTATCGACTTACGGCTTAGCTACACTATTTTATAGGTTTTATTGGCCTATGGAGTCCCATGTTTGTTCGTAGACTCAGAGGCTACTAGCTGGCATTGTGTTGGCCGTCCGTTCCTTAAGGGTACTGGCTACATCGAATTCTTGTTTTGTGGGAGTCATACACATTGGACCCTTTGAGTCAGGCTGTTTTAGGCGCGGTTGTGCCTCAAGTAGCAATGCGCCATCGCAACCTCGCACGTTTAACGCTTATCGGCGCACTCGCCGGCATGGCCCCCGACCTCGATGTGCTAATTCGCTCGACCAGCGATCCGCTGTTATTTCTTGAGTACCACCGTCAATTTACCCACTCCCTCATTTTTGTCCCTATAGGATCATTGCTGTGCGCGCTGGTTTTCTGGAAGACGATTGGCCGAGGCCTGAACCTATGGACAGTTTGGATGGCAGCGTTTCTCGGCTACATGACCCATGGCCTCCTCGACGCTTGCACCACATATGGCACTTTACTGTTCTGGCCGTTCTCTGACGCGCGCATTGCCTGGAATAATATTGCCGTTATAGACCCCTTATTTACGCTGCCGCTGCTGGTTGGCGTACTCTGGGGGCTTGCCCGACAGTCTGTGTGGATACCCCGGTTGGCACTATGTTGGGCGCTGCTTTATCTCACAGCAGGTTCGCTGCAACACGATCGTGCGGTGGCTATTGGGGAGAATCTGGCGCAGGGCAGAGGGCATGCCGGTGTGTCAGTGTCGGCGAAGCCTACGCTGGGCAACTTGGTGTTGTGGAAGGTGATTTACCGCCATCAAGGACGATTTTGGGTCGATGCCGTTCGCGTAGGTTCCGACGTGCAGGTTTATCCGGGAGGATCTGTCGCCGCCTTTGATCCAGAGGTGCATCTCACTTGGCTGCCTCAGGATGTGCAGCAGCGTCGAGACCTCGCGCGCTTTCGTTGGTTCTCTAACGACTATCTGGCTGTGGACCTGCAAGATCCGCTACTGATCGTTGATATGCGTTATTCGCTCATGCCCAACGAAATAAAGGGTTTGTGGGGCATAAAATTTGACCCCCGCGCCGGGCCCGATCAGCACGTTAGCTATGAGGTGCAGCGCAGTGTCGACAGTGGTCGTGCGAAAAAATTGTGGTCAATGCTCAGGGGTCAGCCGGCGGGGTAGTGGGGGCGTCCTGTTGACGCCCGTCTCGTCAGGGCCGCTTTATGCAATCTCAGACTGGTAGTAAGCCATAAGGATTTCGGCGACTTCGGGTCGTGAGAATTCAGGGGGTGGTGCAACACCTTCACTCAGCATCTCCCGAACTTTGGTGCCTGAAAGCAGAACAAAGTCGTCTTTGTCATGATCGGGAGCCTCACGCATCATGACAACCTTGTTGAGCTTTTTAGACCAAGCCGTATGGTCGGCACTGAAGATTTCAATGTCTAATGCACCTTCAGGAACCGACTCAGTAAAGATGGTTTGGGCATCAAAAGGACCATAATAGTCGCCGACACCCGCATGGTCTCTGCCCACTATGAGGTGCGTGGCGCCCATATTTTGGCGGAAGACCGCGTGCAATACGGCCTCTCTGGGGCCAGCGTAAAGCATGTCAAATCCGTAGCCGCTCACCATGACCGAATTGGGTGGGAAATAGACGTCCACCATCTTGCGAATACAAGCGTCACGCACGTCGGCGGGGATGTCCCCGGCCTTTAACTTGCCCAATAACATATGCACGATGCAGCCATCAGCTTCGAGGCGTTCCATGGCCATACGGCATAGCTCTTCGTGGGCCAGATGCATTGGGTTACGGGTTTGAAAGGCGACCACCTTGTTCCAGCCTCGCTTTTCAATGTCAGCGCGTATTTCAACGGCGGTTTGAAAGGTGCCTGCAAACTCGTCCCTAAAATAACTAAAGTTTAGAACCTGAATGGGCCCTGACAGGAGCTGATTGCCCAACTGAGTGAACGTGCTCACGCCAGGGTGGCTGTTGTTGTCAGTACCAAAAATCTGGCTAGCCATGGTGGCAATCTGTGAGTCGGTAACGGCCTCAACGTTGGTGACATCCATGATGCCCAGTATTGGATGGCCCTCTACGTTGGGATCTCGCAAAGCAACGCGAGCGCCGTTTGCGATGCTGGTGTCCTGAGTCAAGTTAACGACTGGAACCGGCCAGAATAACCCATCAGTCGTGTGCATATTTTCTGCGACTGCAAGGGCATCTGCTAGATTCATATAACCTTGCAGTGGGTTAAAGTACCCCGCGCCTAGCATTACGGCGTTGGCCGCAGCTGCCGAGTTCAGCAGCAGTGATGGCAGCGTCTCGGCTTCTTTGAGCAGTTGTTCTCTTGCGGCATCGTCAGACACGTACAGGGGGTGTAAAACATCCGAACCGTGGGGCTTGATCATCATTAAGTCTCTCTTTAAGCGGCCAAAATGCCGCGCTGTTCCAAGTATTCAATCAGTAGCTCAACCTCAGCCTCAAGGGTCATCTGATCTGTGTGCAGATGGATCTCAGGGGATTCGGGTGCTTCGTATGGATCGTCAATGCCGGTAAAGTTTTTGATTTCTCCGGCACGGGCTTTCTTATAAAGGCCTTTCGGGTCACGTTTTTCGGCTTCCTCAAGGGCGCAATCTACAAAAACTTCAATGAACGTCATACCAGATTCAGCGTGGAGTGCTCGTACCTGGTCGCGATCCGCGCGATAGGGGCTGATAAAGCTGCTGAGTGCGATGACGCTGGAGTCCACAAATAATTTTGCAATTTCACCAATACGACGGATATTTTCAGTGCGGTCTTCCGCTGAAAAACCGAGGTTTTTGTTAATCCCGAAACGGATGTTGTCGCCATCGAGGCGGTAGCTGAGGTGCCCACGCTCAAACAGCTTGGCTTCCAATGCGACAGCAATTGTACTTTTGCCACTGCCGGACAATCCGGTGAACCAAAGGGTGGCGCCTTGTTGTTTCATCATACGATCGCGATCAGCGCGTGTAATTTCACCATCATGCCAGTGTACGTTAGTGGCTTTTTGCTCGGTCATTGGAGGTCTCCTGTTTGATGGACGCGGAGTGTAGATTTATATTGGGTATTTGTTAAATAGTTTTATTAGGTACAAACTACCTATTTAGCAAATACTAGGGTGTCGTCGATGAGCGCCGTACGAAACGAGTCTCTCAGGTTTTCCCTGCGACAGTTGGAAATTTTCATCGCCGTTGCGAGCACGGGAACAACCGCTGAGGCAGGGCAGGTGCTTGCGATGTCACAGTCAGCGGTAAGCGCTGCCCTAAAGGCCTTAGAGACTAACCACAACGCCGAGCTGTTTGACCGCATTGCCAACCGTCTGGTGCTCAATCCGACGGGGCGTCAGTTGGAGGTGCGGGCGCGCGTGTTGCTCGAGGAGGCCCGTCAGCTGCAAGCTGAGTTGCTATCAACGTCGCCATCGGGTGATCTCAACATCAGCGCAAGCTTTACTATTGCCAACCACCTTATGGTTGATTACCTCGCAGCGTGGTTGAGCCGTTATCCAATGGCCAAAGTGGATATCACTCCGGGGAACACTCCCGATGTAGTGACTAAAATACTTAATAGAGAGAGTGAGCTAGGGCTGATCGAAAATGAAACTAACGCCAAGGGCGTCGATTTAATCCCTTGGGTGGAGGATGAGTTGTTTGCTTTTTGTGCGCCCAGCCATCCACTAGCGCAGAGAGGGCGTTTAACAGAAACGGATATTCTCCGTGTGGACTGGATTTTGCGCGAGCCCAATTCTGGTGCCCGCTCCCTATTTGATCAGGTGTTTGCCTCGTTGGTACCTCAACTGCGAGTGCGCCTTGAGCTGCGTCATAACGAGCCCATTCTGAGAGCGGTAGAGCAAGAGTTGGGGGTAGGTTGTCTCTCGGAGAAGGTTCTGGCGCCCCACCTTGAGCAAGGCGCTCTTGTGGCTTTGGCGCTGCCAAAAAAACTGCGCCTTAGACGTAAGTTTTACTTCTGTCAGCGGCGACAGCGGCATCATAGGCCTGAGGTGACCGAGTTTTTAAATCTTTGTAGGGGCGCTCAGTAAACGGCACTAACGCAGAACGATAAGCGGAGACAAGCTGCTTTGAATCATTCGTATGGTATTGCTGCCTAAAAATAAATGCCGGACTTTTGAGTGTGCAAAGGCTCCCATAATCAGCAAACCAATGTCATGCTCCCGTTGGTAGTTGAGCAGTGAATCTGTGACGCCACCGTCAACGAGGCTGGATGTCACGTGATAACCCTCGTTGCTAAGCCGTGACGCTGCCGCCTCAAACTTATCGGTATGAGCATCGTCATGATGACCAACCATCACCAAATGGCAGGGCAGGCCAGTCAACAATCCGCCTTTTATAATTCGATCAAGGGAGCGTTCTGCGGTGTCTCTGCCGTCGTAAGCCAACATGAAACTCTGGGGCGCGGTGAACTGCGCACCTGTTATGAGAATTGAGGTGTGCACCTGGCGAATCAGTGATTCAATATGAGAGCCCAAGGCGGTAAATTCTCCCGCATGGTCGGTGCCCACCTTGCCGACAACCATTAATCGGGCCTGGGCTTCGAGTTCCACAAGGGCTTCCACGAAGTCGCCGTGTCGGAGTAAGGTTTCGACTTGGCCGGCACCATGGGCCAGCGCGCGACTCTCAGCTTCCTGCAGTAAGGTCTTGCCGTACTGCATCGCCAAACGCCCCCGTTCCTGATCGAGCTGCGCCATGCGTTCGAGTAGTTCAGATTGCGCCCCCAGACCGATAGCACCGCTCCAATCATCGGCGCCGTGCTGTTGCCGTCGTTCTAGCGTGTGTAGCAGCAATAAGTCTCGATTAAGCCGAGACGCTACCCAAGCGGCGGCTTCACAGACCGCTAAGGATCCCACCGAGCCGTCAACACTCGCGATAACTTGATCTTCTTGCTTTTCCACGGTCTAGTGTCCCCCCATTAGTTTTTCGACTTCTGCTGGGTCGTTATGAATTCCGAACTTATCGACCACAGTTTCCGTGGCTTCATTCATACCATGGATCGTCACTTCTGCGCCCTCGCGGCGAAATTTAATTACGACCTTGTCGAGGGCTGCTACGGACGTGACATCCCAAAAATGCGCGAGGGATAAATCGATTACTACCTGCTCCACGGCCTCTTTAAAGTCGAAAGCAGCTATGAACTGTTCACTCGAGGCGAAAAACACCTGTCCAATGACTTGATAGGTTTGAGCACCAAGCTCAGGGTCTGGGTCAGCCTTAACCACCATGAAGCGCCCAATCTTGTGGGCAAAAAAGAGCGACGCCAGCAAGACTCCGACAAAAACGCCGATTGCGAGGTTGTGGGTCGCAACAACAACAATGACCGTAGTGATCATGACAATGTTGCTGGACATCGGGTTGCGCCGCAAATCACGGATTGATACCCAGGAAAACGTACCAATCGACACCATGATCATCACGGCCACCAAAGCGGCCATGGGGATTTGCTGCAGCCAACTGTCGAGGAAGACCACCATAATAATGAGAACACTGCCAGCGGTCAGAGTAGAGAGCCGTCCTCGGCCACCTGACTTCACATTAATAATAGACTGGCCGATCATGGCACAACCTGCCATACCGCCAAAACAGCCCGACACTACATTAGCGATGCCTTGTCCCTTGCACTCTTTATTGCGATCACTGGGAGTGTCTGTTAGGTCATCGACGATGGTCGCCGTCATAAGCGATTCTAGGAGACCGACAACCGCCAGCCCTACTGAGTAGGGCAAGATAATCATCAGTGTGTCTAGATTCAAAGGAATATTGGGCAGCAAGAATATAGGCAGGGTGTCGGGTAAGTCCCCCATATCGCCCACCGTTCTGATGTCGAGACCCAAGAAAATACTAATCGCTGTCAGGCATATGATGCAGACCAAGGGTGAGGGGATGGCTTTGCCAATCACCGGTAGTCGGGGAAACAGATAAATGATGCCCAAGCCACTCGCCGTCATGGCATAGACGTGCCAGGTGACCTGAGTCAGTTCAGGCAACTGCGCCATGAAAATTAGTATTGCCAGTGCATTCACAAACCCGGTGACAACGGATCGTGAGACGAAGCGCATAAGCTCGCCGAGCTTTAGAAAACCTGCAATGACCTGCAATACGCCGGTGAGCATGGTCGCCGCCAGCAAATACTCGAGCCCATGTTCTTTGACCAGTGTCACCATAACCAGGGCCATTGCGCCGGTGGCAGCCGAGATCATGCCAGGGCGACCGCCGACGAAAGCGATAACGACCGCTATGCAAAAGGAGGCATAGAGGCCCACCCGAGGGTCAACTCCCGCGATAATGGAAAAAGCAATGGCCTCCGGGATCAAAGCAAGGGCGACGACGAGCCCCGCGAGTAAGTCGGCGCGGATATTGCCGAACCATTCTTCCTTGAGCGTTGTGAGCATGGTGATAACCGGGTTGACTGAAGAGGGCGAGGACTATTCGTATTGAGCGTCATGTCTGGATCAGTCACGGATCAATGACCCAGCCACGGCACTTAAGCGGGGCGCAGGGTAGTACATTAATGCCGCCGCGTACACTGACCCTTGTCGCTGCAGGAGTTGCAGTAGAGGTCGCTGGGGGGAGTCGTGATTGTGGCGCTTTCCATGCATACTATGAGCTAACCCGGTTTCCCACAGGAGTTCCCATTGGAAGAGCAATATCAGGCGGTCAAGACCCGTATTTCACATGACCTGATGCAAGTGGCGCTGCGGTTGGTCTTTGCGCTCTTATTGTTGTGGGTTTGCGCCAAGATATTTGCGCCATTTGCGGCTCTTATGTCCTGGGCGTTGATTGTTGCCATCACGCTCTATCCCCTTCATTTGCGTATCAAAGGTTCTTTGGGCTGGAGCGATGCACGAACAGCGACGGTAATTGCCGGCACGGGTTTGCTGTTGCTGGGCGTCCCGACCGTATTGTTGGGTATGTCTCTTGTCGACCACGTTACCTCGATCATTAGCCAGTGGCAGCAAGGCAGCCTTGATATCGCGCCCCCGGATGAGTCTGTCAAAGACTGGCCAATGGTTGGGGAGCGCGTGTACGTAATTTGGTTGGAAGCTTCCGACAACCTCGCAGAGTTATTGGCGGCCCATGGCGAAGAAGTCCGCGGTTTGCTCAAGCGTTTTGTTGGTGGTACCGCCAATATGCTAACGACTGTCGGTCTGTTTTTGGGGGCTATAGTTGTTGCCGGAATCATGATGACCTTCGGGCAATCGGGGAGTGCAGCGATGGGGCGCATTGCGGTAACCCTCGTGGGAAATGGTCGGGGCGAGGAACTGCAGGCTTTATCAGTCGCAACTACGCGTTCGGTGGCCACTGGCGTCATTGGGGTTGCGGTCATTCAGTCGCTATTGTTGGGTGTCGGCTTTCTTTGGGCCGAGGTGCCCGCTGCAGGGGTTTTGGCAGTACTTGCGCTTATAACTGGCATCATTCAGTTACCGGCGCTGCTGATAACGCTGCCGGTGCTCATTTGGCTCTGGACCTCCGGCGGGGCGGGTGATGGCTCGGTAGTTATGGACGTTGTGATTACGGTCTATCTTATTATTGCTGGACTTGCTGACAATGTGCTTAAGCCCATTTTGTTAGGGCGCGGGGTCGATGTGCCTATGCCGGTTGTCTTAATCGGTGCCTTGGGGGGAATGGTCGGCATGGGGTTGATTGGCCTATTCATGGGGTCGGTTGTTCTAGCTATTGGTTACCAGTTGCTTTGGGCTTGGGTAGATCGTGAAACCACCCAGGTAACCATCAACGAAACCAGCGAACCGTCTTAGCGCCTCGTTTAAGCCGAATTGCTTTGAGTTTGACTTGAGATGACCTTTTCTAAACGCCTCAGCGCTACTGCCATCTGGGTGCTGGTCCTAATGAGTTGCACGACGGTTGGTCCTGATTACGTGCCGCCGGATGATAGCTGGCTCGAGGCGCTTGAGGTTTCTGTTTACGGTGAGTCGATCACGGTGGTCTCTGAGTCTGAATCTGAGGCTACGCTTTGGTGGCGTCAATTTGACGATCCGGTGCTCAACGCTCTTGTCGAAGAGGCGAGGTCCGAAAACCCAGGCCTAAGAATTGCTGGACTTCGGGTGCTGGAGGCTCGAGCTCTGGCAGCTGCGGCTGGCTCAGCGCTTTATCCTCAGGCACAGACAGTTGATGTAAACGCAGCCTATGCCAAGCGCAGCAATGGTCCGGGGGAGAGTGGTTTTAGTAGTTGGGATGCCGGCTTTACCCTGGGTTGGGAGCTCGACTTTTGGGGTCGATTTCAGCGCGGTATTGAGTCGGCTGACGCGGCTTATTTTGCGTCACTGGCAAACCAACGAGACGCTCAAGTTCTCCTCGCTGCAACGGTTGCCGACATTTACTGGCAATACCGGGTCACCGAGGGGCGCATTATAATTTTGAATAAAAACGCCGAGCTGCAGTCTCGCAGCTATGACATTACGCGACAGATGTTTGATGCTGGACAACAGTCCGAATTAGACCTCCAGCAAGCTCGCACTCAATATTTAGCGACCCTGGCAGTGCTGCCGTCTTTGGAGCAAGGAGCAGGGCAGCTTGCTAATGCCCTCTCAGCCCTCCTAGGACGCGCTCCAGCTGAGATGCAAGCACGCTTGTCAGATCGCCCGACCGGACCTACCAACCTACCCAGCAGTCATCGCGTTGAGTTGACCGAACTCCCTGCGACACTCATTCAGCGGCGGCCAGATGTCCGGGCAAGTTTATGGGCTGTGGCTGCACAATCTGCCCAAATTGGTTTGGCGGAAGCGGATTACTACCCCTCGATAGCAATAGGAGGCAGCATTGGTTGGTCTGGTAATTCCCTCACATCCCAGGACAGCTCAGGACTGCTTGGTGTGGGTCCTGCGGTACGCTGGACAGTATTTGATTGGGGACGAATCGCCAACAACGTTCGCATTCAGGATGCTCGGTTGCAACAGGCCATAGAGGTTTACCGCAATACAGTGCTCAATGCCGCTCGGGAAATCAACGACGCCTCCATAGCCCTAGATAAGACCGAACAGCAGCGCGTTTTACTGGCGGAGACTGTCGAGGCCTCAGAGCGGGCATTAGAAATTGCCAGTACGCGTTATCGAGAGGGTTATGCTGACTTTCAGCGAGTTCTTGATGCGCAGCGCGTGGTGTTCACCCAAGCCGATAGAAAGCTACAGAATGATGGCCAGCACCTTCGGGCCATTGTTGCCACGTACAAGGCGTTAGGAGGGGGCTGGAGTCCCGACACAATGGCCGACATGTTGCCGACATCAGTTTTACGACAGATGCAGGAGCGCTCCGATTGGGGTGAATTACAGTTGTTACAGGTGGGTGATGAACAGGCTTCACCTATTCAATCGGTGCCTTCCGAAGTGGAGTCTAAATAATGAGTGACACGTCAGAGGAAGCTGGCAGTAAGACGATCAACAAAGGTGCAGGCTTGGTGGTGGTTTGCCTGGTCGTGTTGCTGGCCTGGTATGTTTCGGCGGATCGACAGACACCCTACACGTCTCAAGCCCGAGTTGAGGGCTTCGTCGTCGGGGTGGCGCCAAAAGTGGCGGGTCTGATCACGCAGGTTCACGTCGCAAATAATCAACGGGTTCAGGCCTCTGATCTGTTATTTACTCTCGATCAGTCGGATTACCTCATTGCACTGCAGCGCGCTGAGTCAGATCTGGAGAAAGCTCGTCAGCAGTTGGCTGCGGGTGATGCCGGAGTTGCGGCAGCACGGGCCGGGCTGGAAGCGGCTTTGGCGAATGAAATGAAGAGTGCGAAGGACTTTGAGCGCTTAAGTCGCCTCTTCGAGCAGGACTCGGGCACGATATCGGAACGAAGGTTGGAAATGTCGGAAGCCTCCTTGGTCGCTGCAACGGCGCAGGTCGTCGCCGCTCGGGCAAATATACAACAGGCAATCGACGCTAAAGGTGGCGATGACGATAGCAGCAATGCTTATTTGAAATCGGCACAAAGTGCATTGACCAAAGCGCAACTTGATCTCGACAATACCCATGTTCGGGCGGGGAAATCGGGCGTGATTACGGATCTTCGTGCCGAGGTGGGCCAGTTTGCTGGTGTCGGCAAGCCGGTAATGACCTTGGTGGCGACCGATGAACTCTGGATCAATGCGGCTTTTACAGAAAATAACTTAAGCGCGCTTATTGAGGGCGCTGAGGTCGAGTTGCTCTTCGATACGTTGCCGGGGCGAGTCTACGAGGGACATGTTCTATCTGTCGGTTTAGGTGTGAGTGCTTCGACAAATACCCAGCCAGGTACACTACCATCCATTCAAAATAATCGTGATTGGCTGCGTCAAGCCCAACGATTTCCCGTTCAAATAGCCATAGCCGATCTGTCCGATCCGCACTTGAGATCGGCCCTTCGAATGGGTGGCCAAGCATCGGTAGTGGCATATGGTGACGCACCGTGGATTCTGAAGTCGCTGGCTTGGCTGAGCATCCGAGTTCGAAGTTACCTGTCCTATGCCTATTGAAGCACGACGTACCTTCCGGCTCGCGCTCACTGTAACCATCGCCTTGGTCTTGGCGTACGGTAGCGGAATTTCTGTTCCCTATTTAGCGCCGCTATTGGCCCTCATTCTTACCTTAAAACCAGCGCCGCCAATGGCTGCGGGAAAATTGCTGGGCCTTGCGGTCGCCCTCGCACTGATTCTTGGAGTGGGTTTGTTGATCGCGCCGCTGGTAGAGCAGTACGCCCCGATCGGACTGTCCCTCGTTGCTCTGGGTCTTTTTGTGAGCAATCGAATGAGTTTGGGGGGAGACAAGACCGCCGTGGGTACTTTGCTGGCCATGAGTCTGACGCTTATTTCCGCACTGGGTGTGTTTAGCCTGGCTTTGGCGCAAACTTTGGTGACAATGCTGGTCGCAGCCGTCGTCATTGCGGTGATTAGTCAGTGGATTGTTTATCCTTTTTTTCCCGAGACAGACCTCAATCTTGAGGCCTCATCCTTGGCACAGGATAACGATGACAGTGCCTCTGAAAACACCTCAGCATTGCGCGCAGTTGTTGTTATTTTGCCTGCCTATCTATTCCTGTTAATAAATCCAATGGGACACACGCCGGTGATGATGAAATCGATTGTGCTGGCTCAGTCTCCCTCCGTCATTGAAGCCAAGCAGGCTGCGGTTGAATTACTGGGTGCGACCGTGCTCGGTGGTGTTTTAGCGGCTTTGCTCTGGTTTGGCTTGAAGCTGTCACCTCGCCTCGATATTTTTGCGCTGCTCATTCTGTTGGTCATGATCGGGCTAGCCCGAAAACTGTACGTACCTAATGCCACACGTTTTACGCAGCAGTTTTGGATTGACGCCTCGGTGACGATGCTTATCCTTTTGGGTCCTGCGGTGGCGGATAGCGCTGCAGGCAAAGATCCTTATCAGGCTTTTCTCTTTCGTTTTGGTATGTTCTTTTTGGTGGCTATCTACGCTTGGGGCAGCATGGTAGTGCTGAATCGCCTGGGCTGGCTGAGTCAAAGAAAACAGGAAATCGCAATATGATAATCGCACTCACAGTGGGTGTTGCCGCGATGGTGGTGTGCTTATTCGTGCAGGGAGTCCTATTGTTCCTCGCGACACGTTACTACGTAAGACACCTAACATGGGTCAAGAGCGCATCACGTGCGATGACCATGCTGTTGATATCCCAGGTTATGTTGATGTTAGTGGTTGGGAATCTGGTTCAAGGTGGCATTTGGGCGTTGCTGTTTGTGTTTTTAGGCGAGTTCGGCGACTGGGCAACGGCTTATTACTTTTCTTTGGTTAATTTTGCGACCTTGGGCTACGGCGATATTGTCATGTCGGAACGCTGGCGAATACTGGGGCCCTTACAAGCCATCAATGGTGTGCTGATGATTGGTGTTTCCACGGCGTCTATAACAGCGGTTGTCCATGATGCCTTTCAGCGCTCGTGGTCTAGGCCAAACGCAGAGTCCGAAACTCATGTAGAGGCTGGCAAAAACCGCGAATAGCGTTAAATCGATTTGAACTAAGTGGCTCAGGTAGCCGTACTCTCGCTAACTTCTGCGCAAACGAGTAAGTCATGAACCTAATGTCAAAGATCTCTGTGTTGCTAACGGTACCCTTTTTGGTGCTGACAGGTTGTTCTCAGCCGCCCATGAAGCCCGTATCGGGAACGGAGGTGGCGACCGAGTCAGGTCGCGTAATCGGTGTTGCAGGGAACGATCAGGTCATTCATTGGCAGGACATCCCCTTTGCGCAGCCCCCCGTAGGGAGTTTGCGGTGGCGGGCGCCACAACGCTACAGCAATGCCAACGGTGAAATTCAAGCTCGGGAAAGTACGATTTGCGTGCAAGAATCCGGCGCCATTTCTGGTACCGAGGGCGCCTCTTTCGTGGGATCCGAAGATTGCTTGTATCTCGATATCGTCGCACCCGGGTCTGTTCGGGATCAGGCGCTACCGGTCATGGTTTGGATTCACGGCGGAGGAAATACCTCGGGCACTAAAGATACCTATGATTTTTCTGCGCTTGCACACGATCAGCAGGTTGTCGTGGTAACCATCAACTACCGCTTAGGCCCTCTGGGCTGGATGACACACCCCAGCATTCAGGGTGAAGCGGAGGGCCTAGACAAAAGCTCCAACTTTGGCCAGCTGGACATCATTGCGGCCCTCGAGTGGACGCAGCGGAATATTGAAGGTTTTGGCGGCGATCAGAATAACGTCACCATTTTCGGGGAGAGTGCAGGGGGGCACAACGTGTATGCGTTGCTGGCGTCACCCTTAGCCAATGGCTTATTCCATCGCGCCATTGCTCAGTCTCCCTACACGACGACCGTAACACCGCGGCAGGCCTTTAATCGAGATCGCGAGTTTCCTGAGTTGGATCGGGGCAGCTGGGAGGTAGTGCAGGCACTAGGACTTGACCCCGATACAACCTCTGGTGACGCCCTGCGATCAATTGAGGTTTACGACCTTATGGGCGCTTACTACTCCCTCGAAAAAGACCATTTGAGCCCGCTGTCTACGGCAGACGGGATCGTAATACCGGCTGTGGGTATGGCGCAGGCGCTTGCCGATCCTCAGTACGCGAAATCGGTTCCGGTGTTGTCAGGCTCAAATCGCGATGAGGTCACATTATGGATGGGGTTGAATCGTTATTTTGTCAACGGTGACCCGGTGCTTTTTGGGCTGCTGCCGCCGCGCATGTCAGTTAAGAACGAGGAGACGTATCGCTACTGGGTGGATTTAAGATCTCGTGCCTGGAAAGCGAGGGGGGTCGACCAAGCGATGCTCAACTTGGGCGCAGCAGGGTATGAGAGCCTTTACACCTATCGCTTTGATTGGGATGAGCAAGCTGAGAGTTGGTTTATCTCCTTCCCTAGCCTTTTAGGTGCCTCTCATGGGGCGGAAATTGCTTTTGTTATGGGAGCCCCCATGTTTGGGCCAATAGGGGATTATATGTATCCCGATACGAGTTCTGCGCGGGAAATGACAAACATCATGATGAGTGCCTGGGGTAACTTTGCGCGTAAAGGCCAGCCCGGGGCTGTGGTCGGTAATCCGTGGCCGCCGTTTTTAGCTGATGCGCCCCACACGATGGTTCTTGACGGCGTTTCAAGTAGTCAGGTCGTGATGGAGAGTCCGACTTTGGGTGAATTACTCCGTGAGATTGAGGCGCCCTCAAGCCTCGATGCCACCGAGCGTTGTTTGTTAATGTGGGAAATGGTGACGAACATTGGCCAGCCTATCTACGACGAATACGCTCGATGGAATAACGGAGAGTGTGGTGACTTTAATGTGCGCAATGCCAAGGCCGCGATCAAGGCTGCGCTTTTAGAACAATATGGGTCAACGTCACTGCCATAGTTTGTTCAGTCAATTTCCCCTCTAGAGCTCGATTGCCAGCTCACGGGGAGGGAGTTCTGACCTGAGGTATTGTGGCGTAGGGTGCATAGGATTCGCGTTGAACCCTGAGCGCAATTGGCGCAAGCACCGAAAAATAAGGGGAAAGTGCCTGATGATTGTGGCTATCACGGGAGCATCGGGCTCGGGTAAATCGACCTTGGCGCAGTCGCTGGTTGCATTTAGTCGCGGCTTGCCCGGTGGTCCTACAGCTTGCCTTTTAAGCCTTGACGCCTACTATCGTGATCTCAGTCACTTATCCCTCCAAGAACGCGAAGCCGTTAACTTTGACCGAATAGATGCCATTGAGCTGTCTTTTTTTTGCGAACATTTGTTGCAGCTAAGATCAGGCGGGCAAATCGAGGTTCCCCGTTACGACTTTTCTAAACACACGCGAATCGCAGACCACACTGATGTGCTTGGTCCAGCGCAGTTAGTTGTCGTAGATGGTTTGCTTCTGGGGGCGTGGGCCGATCTGTCTTCGAACGTCGATCATACGGTTTTCGTCGATACACCGACGTCGGTTTGTTTCCAGCGACGATTGCAAAGAGATTGTGGTGAGCGGGGGCGCAGCGAGGCTTCGGTGCATGAGTTTTGGAACACTCGGGTGCTCCCCGAGTTTCAGCGTTGGGGTGAGGGCGCGAAGCAAAGGGCGGATCAGGTGGTCAGTGGAGAGGTCTCTACGGCCGTTGCCACGGCGGAAGTTTGGGGCGCACTGCCGTTTTAAAGGCGCTCTTTTTGTTTGCTGACCCATCGGAAGTGTCGTGTTAGTTCTGGATCTTCTTGCAGTTTTGCCAAGGTGTTGTAGGTCCTAGCTAGGGTTAGTTCGTCAAAACGCCGATGAATGCCCCTGTGGCATTGCACACAGACCATGATGCCGGTGCTGAGATCGCTCTTTTTGAAGTGGCGGCGAAAGTGCGTCCGACGGTGCACCTTCTTAGGAATTAGGTGATGGAAAGTGAGTCTCACCCTGCGCTGACAGCAAGCGCAGGGTGCAACTGAGCCACGCTGCCGTGGCCCGCTATCACTCTGCCGATGCGAGGGCTGCGTCAAGGCTGCCGCGCAATTTTTGGCTGTCTGGCCCTACGTTGCTTCCGAAATGTTCTACGACATTACCCTGGGTATCCACGACATACTTATTGAAGTTCCATGTGGGATACCCTTTCGCTTCTCCAAGCCCTCTGAATACCGGATTAGCCCCTTTGCCGCGGACCTCGCTGGTCGCCATCATAGGAAAGCTGACGTCGTATTTTTCGTAGCACACAGCCGCTACGTCACCTTCATCGTTCTCTTCTTGAAAGAAATCGTCGCTGGAAAAGCCAATAACCACGAGCCCTTTATCCCCGTACTCGCGATGGAGGGCCTCAAGACCGTCAAATTGGGGTGTGTAGCCACAGTTGCTCGCAGTGTTGACGATGAGCATCGCCTTGCCAGCATAGGCGTCACAAAAGTTCACGGTTTCTTTGGAGCTAAGTTTGCGCATCTCATTATTGAGGTAGTCCGGGCAGGCGTTGGCAGCCAGACTGAACGCGGCGGCAAAAAGGACGGTTAGGCGACTGAATGTATTCATAACAGATCTCCGGGATAAGCTGGGTGAATTCATAGGTATCGATGAGGTATTACGTGGGATCGACGAGGCTGGATGTGGTGGAAGGTAAGGATGCATGGAAACAACTTAGACAGTTATAGACAAAGCCTTTGCTTGGCGCTTTGCTGCAACCAATGCCTCGAGTGTGCGCATCGATGCATCCTGCTGTGGACCCTCTCAGGGCTTGGCGCTAAATGTTTTGCTGTAACTAAAGTTGTTGCATCAGAAACGCGCTGAGTTGCTCTACGGTCCATGATTTATGGCATTTAAAGGCAGCGACATGGGTGCCCCAGCGTCCCTTGTTGCTAATGCAGGCATGGTCAGCCACGACCGCAGGTGCTATTGCTAAAGCAATGTTGGAATTGGCAGATGCGAGTTTCTGCGCGAAGGGTAGACGAGTAATAGGGTCCTCAGGGTCTTGGATCAGCAACGTTGGTATGGTCACTGATTCAGCCAGTGTGCCAGCATCTACAGCACCATAGGGAAGATCGCCCATTCTCGTGGCGGCCCACGCCATGGGGGCAAACAATCCCGGTGGCAGGCCAAAGGCAATCCAGCCCCCTTGCATGAGCGCGTCCGTTGTATTCAGCAAAGGATCAATGAGTACCATGGCGTCCAGCGCCAAGCCCTGTTGCACGGCATAAATCGTTGTAGCGCCGCCCATAGACAGCGAGACACCAATTTTAGGGAGTTGCGAATACCCTTTGGCGTCCACCCAGTGAGACACCGCGATAAGGTCTGGCCATTCTTTCGCCCCCATACCGAGCTCGCCATCAGTGATAGGGGAGTTGCCGTGATTGCGCAGATCGATCGAAATTACTGATAGATCGAGCCCTACCAGCATTTGATAAAACTCCAATGAAGGGAGAAACCATGAGGTTCGATTCGATCCGGCTCCATGGGCAAATAAAACCACGCCCTTGGGATTTTCAGCGGGCATCCACCAGCCCTCAAGTTCCAGACCATCGCTACTGACACGCACGTCTTCGTAGGCCATACCGACATCGGCGGGGCTGCTGGTTACGGGGTTGGCGGTCATCTGTACAGCCAGTTTGGGTCCCCAGATAAAGGAGAACAGCAACCACAACACAACGGCGAGGCCCGCGCCCCAGGAAAGAATTTTTAGTGAAGCTCGCATTGATTCAAACTCGGTTAAATGCTCAGGATACGTCGTAGCAATCCGTCTTTGTGGCGGCTTTGCTCCCGTTTGAGCAGCAGGTTTTTAATTTCGACGTCGATGGCATGTTCCACGTCGCCACGAATCCGCTCTTGCTGTTTTTGGGTTATGTTTCGGCCCGCAAAGCCACTGAGGTCAATCGGAGCACAAAAACTGTAAAAGGTGGTTTTGGGTTTGGGGATCGGTGTACCCATAACACCGGAGGGTATGGGTGGCACGAGATCTGGCCGCAAATCGCGGGGTAACATACCGAGCTGGATCAATAGTTGCGTCAACTGGGCCCCTTGAACTTCTGGTCCTGATAGGTGCTGATCGAAGTATTCGTCAGGCCCCACGGCGGCGAAGGGCACGATGGTGTAGCCCATTTTGGCGGCGAGTCGGATGAAACCGTAGCGGTTTTTCCACATCAGTTCATAGCGCTGCTCGGGCAGTTTTACCGCCTCATAGGTACCTCCGGGATACAGCAGCAAGTCGCGCCCGGCGGCCATTAGCGCGGTGACAACGTCAGCGTGGCCCAGCGCAGCTCCTAGTTCTATAACCGTATCGGCATACTGACGGTTGGCAAACAGTGTTTTGTCCCCTAGCGGGCGTAGAAACCGTCGGTAGTCGTTGTGCATCAAAATGTGAAATACAAAAGCATCGACAGCTAATAACGAGTGATTTCCCACAAACAAAGCCGGCTTGCCTGGGAGTCGCTCGAGTCCATAAAACGAAGGCTTGAACCATCGCCGTAGCAACGCGGCGGAAAAACTAATGCCAGGGCCCGAGGGCATTGTCACCTGCAATACCCGCTCAATATGTGTGGCTAATTCAAGGTGCGGCGGAGTTTCGTCGGCCAAAGTTCTTGCGCTCTGTGACTAAGAAGGGTGGGAAGGTTAGCAGATTGCAGTCCAGAATAATGCGAACTTCGTACACCTAACGTCCTAGCATTCTAGTGATCGACGCAATGATGCCACCCAAGCCGAAACATTGGGCTCTGTTATTTTATCTGGTTCTCTTTTGGGGGTTCGCCTTCGGATTGATTGCAATGGCGCTCGAAGTGTTTCATCCGGTGGCGCTGGTGTGGGGCCGACTTACCCTAGGCGCCATTATTATGGCAGGCGTGCTGATTTATAAGCGACTGTCGTTGCCCAAGGATCCGGTGTGGTTGCTGAGACTACTCATACTGTCAGTCACGGGCAACGTGCTGCCTTTTGTCCTTGTCGCTTGGGCTGAGCAGCACGTCGCCAGTGGGGAAGTGGGCTTGTTGATGGCATTAATGCCCATCACTACACTGGTGATGGGACATTACTTTTTGACCCATGAAAGGTTTACTCAGCAAAGAATGATGGGTGTGTTTCTGGGGCTCGCAGGCGTCGCGCTGCTGTTAGGCGATGACTGGTGGGTCTACGGAGGCGAGCTCCGCTTGACGGGGCAGCTGGTCACATTATTTGCAACCTTTTGCTACGCCGCCAACGGCATTTATGCCAAGCGTTTGCCACCCATAGATCCTGTTGTTTTAGCTGCAGGCTCCTTAGCGGTGGGCTCGATACTGCTTTTGGGCCCAGCGCTCTGGTTTCAGGATTGGAGCCAATCTTTGGAGATTCCTAGCGCCTGGCTCGCACTCTTCGTGCTTGGAACAATGGCAACGGGCGTCGCCACTTGGGTCTACTTCATCGTTGTCGGCGAGGTGGGCCCGGGGTTTTTGTCGACGATTAACTACCTCATACCCGGCGTCGCCTTCTTGGTAGGAATCACCGTATTGGGTGAGACAGCGGGGTGGCCGCAGTACACAGCGCTGCTGCTCGTTTTGAGCGGAGTCTGGCTTATACAACCGCGGCCGCCAAAGGTGCATGCAGCCACGATAGCCGCAGTCAAAGGTTAAAACGACTCCGGAGGAAGTGCGCCACACCGTCCTCGTCATGATGTCCGATGACCTGCGTTGCGAGGGCTTTCACTTCGTCGTCGGCGTTGGCGGTCGCGTAGCACTCGTCGGCTACAGCAAACATACTGAGGTCGTTGTCGCCATCGCCAAATACAATGATATCGCTAAACCCCAGCTCCTCGCGTAGCGTGTTGATGCCATTACCCTTGCTGCCTTGGCTATGGTGTATGTCCATCCACGATAGGCCCTGAGATTGAATGGCGGTCCCAGTGTACGCCACGAGGCCTTCCTCATCAGCCACAGAATCGACTACCGACCTAATGTCCGCTGCGGGCCCCATGCCGCTCAGGTTAATAACGTGCACGTCTCCGGGCATCGCCGCTATAGGTTCAAGAGGTAGGTGCCGTTCATCCTCAAAAAGTTGGGCCAGTCTATTTTCTGCCTCACTTTTGAGCGCGCCGTGATACACCGCATGGTAGCCGCTGGAGTCTAGAGTGAAGAGAAAAGGTGTGATGCCCTGTAGGTCCATAGCCTGCAAGACGTGGGTGACTTCGTGTTGCGCCAAGAGGTGGCGGTGGCTGTAGTCCCGTTGCTCCGGGCACCAAATCACTGCGCCGTTTTTCAGAATATGCGGAAGCTCGAACTGGAATCCCTTGAGGGGCCCCATGGCCGCCTGTAACGTACGTCCGGTGGCCACAGTGTAGGCAATTCCCGACTGCCTTAGCAGGCTAAGGGTCTCGGCGGTGAAAGGCGTGACCTCTGAACCAGCGTTTAGCAAGGTGCCGTCCATGTCGAAGACAACGAGAGTCACGCTTGAGCTTCTTGCGTTAGCGCCATGGCCGGATTTTCCTTAGGTGGGCGGTTAGAAGATCGCAACGGTTAGTGTGTTGCGATCACAAGGTCATTAGTGAGTGACGCTTTTATTTCAGGTTCTACGGCAAATTTCTCAATGGGATAAGCGTCATGATCCACCCCGGCATAGAGGGGGGAACCGTCCTTCAATGCCGCTATTTGTTCAGCGGTAAGTTCGAACCGAAGAAAATGCACCGCGGAAGTCTTTTCGGCGTTTTCACGTTCGAGGTCCTCATCCGCAATGGGTGTAATGCGGTCTAAATCACCCACTTGCAACCAGACGAGATCTTCAATGCCTTTCATCTTGCCCAGCTGTGCTGCCCGCTCTACTGGGTCTCCAAACTCGATCATGAAGGTGGCTTTCCAGTTGTGGCCATCAGGTATCAAGGGGTTGTAAGCGCTGAGCTCCTCTTCGATGCCAGCAGACTCGAAGGTTTTTTCAATCCTCAACATTTCTTGGATCTGGTAACGAATAGTGACGTCATCTTCAAAATACAAGCGAGCATGCCGTCCCAGAGCCAGCTGCCGGGTCTTTTTGTGCGCCATGACTTGAGTTCTAAATTCATTGCGACGCAGCGCGTACTCTTCGAGTGACCAGAGGTCCTCACGTCTGAGTTGGGTCATTGTTAGGTTCCTTTCGTTCTCTGCTAGAGGCCGTACGCCATGCGCAGAAGCGTCATGGGGTGAAGTGCAGAATCTACTGATTCAGCGAGGTCGGCAATTTGTGCGCCTGCCATGGGACAGTCGCTGATAAAGTGGTCAGGCGCTTGAGCGTCAACTTTCTTCACCGTTGGACGTGCGATTTTAACGGACTTGGCCCGGGTCTCACTCTTAACGGCATAAGTACCATCGTGTCCTGAACACCGCTCATAAGCAACGACCTCACTATCGGCTACCAGAGCCAATACATCACGGGTCTTGAGGCCGATATTTTGCACTCGTTGGTGGCATGCAACCTGATAAGCGACGCTGCCAATGGCCTCGGGGAAATCGGTATTGAAGGCGCCGCCCTTGTGTCGTAGCCACAGGTATTCGAAGGGGTCATAGAATGCCTGTTTCACTTTCTGCACCTGTGGGTCGTCGGGATACATTAGCGGGAGTTCTTGCTTGTACATCAGGACACAGGAGGGAATGGGCGCGATCAGGTCATAACCTCGATCCACTAAATCGGCAAGGACAGGAATATTGGCCTGTTTCAAAGCATCGACTGAGTCTAGGTCGCCAAGCTCTAGCTTGGGCATTCCGCAACACTTCTCTTTGGGTACGACGTCAATATGCATAGCGTTGTGCTGAAAGACTCTTACAAAATCCTCGCCCACCTCAGGGCTGTTGTAGTTCCCGTAGCAAGTAGCGTAGAGCGCAACCTTCCCTGTGGTCTCCCCAACGGGCGTTGGCGCCACGTTTTTAATGAGGGGGGCCACTCGCTTGCGCAGGGTTTTTGCGTGCATATGGGGAAGAGGAGCCTCGTGGTGGATATCGAGAGTTTTCTCAACGATTTTTCGGAATCCTGAATTTCGGTTGAGTGCGTTAACGGTAACGTCAACCAACGGTATAGACATCATGCCCAACACGGTGTCGGTGCTGGTTAACGCCTTATCGCGGAACTTGCCGCCTTCCTCCCGGAACTTAATTGCTTTGGCTCGGAGCATAAGGTGAGGGAAGTCGAGGTTGAATTCGTGAGGTGGTACGTAGGGGCATTTGGTAAGAAAACAGAGGTCGCAGAGGTAGCATTGGTCAACAACTTTGGTGTAATCGTCGCGGTCCACGCCGTCAACCTCAAACGTCTCTGACTCGTCAATGAGATCAAATAGCGTTGGAAAAGAGTCGCACAAGCTGACGCAACGGCGACATCCGTGGCAAATATCGAAGACTCGCTCAAGCTCATCGTTGAGGGTGTCTTTTACCCAAAAATCGTCATTTTTCCAGTCAATAGGGTGCCGTGTCGGCGCTTCTAGGCTTCCTTCTCGCATGGCGAATATCCGTATTTTTGGCGGTAATTGAGCTGCGATAAACCAGGGAGCGCTGGGCGCTCCCCATCGTCGAGGGTTACCCCGATGTTAGTCGTCCATCGTATCCAAAGTCTTCTGGAACTTGTTAGCGTGACTGCGCTCGGCCTTGGCAAGAGTTTCAAACCAATCAGCGATTTCGTCGAACCCTTCTTCTCGAGCTGAGCTCGCCATACCCGGGTACATGTCAGTGTACTCGTGAGTTTCTCCGGCGATTGACGCTTCAAGGTTCTTGCGGGTGTCACCCATAGGCAATCCCGTTGCTGGGTCGCCGACGGCTTCTAAGTACTCCAAATGACCGTGGGCATGGCCTGTTTCGCCTTCCGCGGTTGATCGAAAAACAGCGGCAACATCGTTGTAACCCTCGACATCAGCCTTAGCGGCGAAGTAAAGGTAACGTCGGTTGGCTTGAGATTCGCCTGCGAAGGCATCCTTCAGATTCTTCTCGGTTTTGGTACCTTTGAGTTCCATGCTTACTCTCCTGAAATCAAAATGCAGTGACGTCTGAGTCCCTGCGTCACTAACAGGGGATGTTCAATATACCGAAGCTGAGCGATTTTGGCTTACATGGATTTTTTAAAAAATATGATCGAAAATTACGATCATTGGCATCAGTTTGGATAATAGGCGAACTCAATGGCGAGGCAACCCACACTCAAACAGCTGAAGTACCTGTGCGCGGTCGCAGAACACCAGCATTTTGGCCGCGCGGCAGAGGCATCCTATGTCAGCCAAAGTACGCTAAGCGCTGGCATTCAGGAACTGGAAGAGACGCTGTCGGCATCGCTCATTGAGCGCAATAATCGCAAAGTGCTTTTGACGAGCCTTGGGCATGATGTGGTGCTTCGTGCCCAAAGTATGCTGGTCGATGTTGAAGAGCTGATTTCCCTGTGCGCCGCTGCTGGCGAACCCTTTTCAGGGAGAATGCGTTTAGGTGTGATTCCCACGATTGCGCCGTTTATCCTGCCGCAGCTGTTAGGTAGCCTGCGCACGGAGTACCCCGATTTTAAACTCTATATTCGTGAAGACTTAAGTCATCAGTTAGTGGGGGCCCTGCACGCAGGCGAGCTAGACGTGTTGCTATTGGCGCTCCCATTTCCTGCCGACTCGGTAGAGGTGATGTCCCTGATGGCAGATGATTTCTTGCTGGCAAGTCCCTGTCATCATCCCCTGGCTAAAAGCACAACACTGGCAACAGCCGACCTTGAGGGTGAGGATTTGCTGTTACTTGAGGATGGTCATTGTTTACGGGATCACGCCTTGGAGGCTTGTAAACTCAGGGACTCGCAGATCTCTGTGCCATATCAGGCTACTAGCCTCGCCACCATTGTTCAGATGGTGGCTAACGGTATTGGCGTGACGTTATTGCCGGCGATGTCGGTTGCCAGCGGCATTACCGCAGGCACAGATATCGAGGTGACGCCATTTCAGAACGCCGGTATTGCTCGAGAGATCGGTTTGATGTGGCGGCGTAAAACACCCAGAGCTGCTGAGTTTCGCATGCTAGGAGATCGAATTAAGGCCTGTGCTCAAGGGGCAGCCGGCGCTAACGATTGAAAATACCACGCCAACTCACGGTTAGGCTTCGCCGTCTGCTTTCTAGCCTTGGGTGCGGGTGCCTACCGAAGACAACACAGTAAGATCATGCTGGTGCAAACCAACATGCTAATCAGCGTGGTGTGGCTGCCTAATGAGGACTATTAGATTTCAATAAGCCTTTCAGAGTTTGAAAAATTCGTGCCGCGTCGTTGTCGCTAGGCTTACCGAAGATTGCGTCAATCACTAGGCCCGAAGCGTCGGTGACAATGAACGCCGACTGCTCGGTGAGATCCCAGCCTGCCTGCCCTGTGCCAGCTTCATCAAGCACAAGAGTCGCCAAACTGAAGGCGCGTTGTTTGTCGACTACGGTGGCGCGAACGAAGGGTTTTGCAAACGTCGCGGCTGCCTCCAGATTGACAATGGCCGTAATTCGATACCGCGCGAACTCTAGCTCCAATCTCATCCGCTCTGTGAGCGGGTCATAAAGACCGCCGCCTCGGCGTGTTCCCGGCACGTATTGAATAACCTGAATCAGGCCTAAGTCCCTCGGTCCCGACCAGGGCGCGACACGATACCCATCGCGTTCGATCACGACCTGACCACCTTGGATAATGGATATTGGTGGAAGTATTTTTCCTACCTCAACCACAGTGCTGGCAAAAACGTCGTTCCAAGAAACGGCGAGTAGTAGCGCCGACAAAAACTTGGGGAGGGCATTAACCGCGCGTGTCAACATTCCCCTCGTCGTCACTTCTTTCGTTTTCCTGAACGCCCTGGTAGGCCAGTGTGCTGTGTCGCAAAGGGGCGTGCCTTTTCTTTGACCACACGGTGGCGCTTGGGTGGGTCTCTGGAGGGAACCAAATGCAACTTGCCATTACCGATCAGATCCCTGCGGCCCATGCGCTTAAGTTCGTCTCTGAGCAGTGGCCAGTTTTCCGGGTCGTGATAGCGGAGAAAGGCTTTGTGCAGCCTGCGCTGTTTCAGCTTGTCGACTACCGGCAAGGTGTTGTTTGTTCGACGGATGCGTTTTAGCGGGTTATGACGGGTGTGGTACATCGCGGTGGCCGTAGCCATTGGTGATGGGTAGAACGTCTGAACCTGATCGGCTCTGAATTTATTGTGCTTCAACCAAAGGGCCAAATTCATCATGTCTTCATCCCGTGTTCCGGGATGAGCCGCAATGAAGTAGGGGATCAGATACTGTTTTTTCCCCGCCTCTTTCGAATACTTATCAAACAGGGTCTTGAAGCGCTCATAGGTGCCGATGCCCGGCTTCATCATATGGCTCAGAGGCCCGTCTTCAGTGTGTTCTGGAGCAATTTTGAGGTAGCCGCCAACGTGATGGGTTACGAGCTCTTTGACGTATTCTGGCGTCTCTACCGCAATGTCGTAGCGCAACCCCGAGGCAATTAAAACCTTCTTGATACCCGGAACCGCTCTGGCGCGCCGGTATAACGAAATTAAGGGCGTTTGATCGGTATTTAAGTTTTTACAGATGCCGGGAAAGACGCAGGAGAGCTTGCGGCACTTGGCCTCAATTTCCTTGCTCTTGCAGGCCAGTCGCCACATGTTGGCGGTTGGTCCACCAAGATCCGAGATGACTCCGGTAAAAGCAGGGCTAGTATCTCGAATGCGTTCGACTTCACGAATGATCGAATCTTCCGAGCGATTTTGAATGATGCGGCCCTCGTGCTCCGTGATTGAACAAAATGTACAGCCGCCAAAGCAGCCTCGCATTATGTTCACGGAGTGCTGGATCATTTCGAAAGCGGGCACCTTGGCTTCCCCATACTGGGGATGAGCATGACGGGCGTATGGAAGCTCGAAGACCCAATCGAGTTCTTCGGTTTCCAAGGGGATGGGTGGGGGGTTAATCCATACGTCTCGATCACCGTGCGCTTGTATCAGAGGGAGGGCATTGAAGGGGTTTGTCTCTTTATGCAGCACTCTAGAAGCATGGGCATAGAGCACCGGGTCGTCACGAACCTGTTCATAAGAGGGTATTCGAATCACGCTGTGAGCAGGATTTTTTGCCGGCATAATCCGCAATGGTTGCACCGAGTCGTCAGACGTCTCATCGGTGTCACACTGGCTAGGTTCCATGCCTTCGTAGGGGTTGGGGTGCGTATCTATTGGCCCCGGGTTATCGACATCTGTAGAGCGCACCTCTTGAAAACCCGGCTCGATGCCCCGGGTAATAAAGGCGGTGCCACGAATGCTGCGTAGCGCTGAAATAGACTCTCCAGAAGCTAATCGGTGTGTCAGTTCCACTATGGCTCGTTCGGCATTTCCAAACAACAAAATGTCGGCTTTGGAATCGAGTAGTACCGATCGTCTTACCTTCTCACTCCAGTAGTCGTAGTGGGCAATTCGGCGCAGGCTGGCTTCAATGCCGCCTATGACGATTGGCACGTCGTTAAAAGCCTCACGCACCCTTTGGCTGTATACGGTAACCGCTCTGTCAGGACGCATGCCTGCGTGGTCGCCCGGCGTGTAAGCGTCGTCATTACGGCGTTTTCGATCCGCGGTGTAATGATTGATCATTGAGTCCATGTTACCCGCAGCAACGCCCATGAACAGATTTGGCTTGCCCAGCGCTTTGAAGGGCTCTGCGCTGTGCCAATTGGGTTGCGAAATGATGCCCACGCGATAGCCCTGACCCTCGAGTACACGCCCTATGACGGCCATACCAAAGCTAGGATGATCAACGTAGGCGTCTCCTGTCACCACAATGACATCGCAGCTGTCCCAGCCCAGTGCATCCATTTCTTCTCGAGACGTCGGCAAAAACGGTGCCGGGCCTAAACACTCGGCCCAAAATTTTCGGTACTCAAAAATAGGAGTAATGCTAGTGTCCTGCTTGCCACTGACAGCACTTCCTTTTTTTGTCTGATCCAATGTCATGAATTCTCCAGACCTGATGCGGCACTTCGTACAGATTCAGGCATATCCAGTTTTCCGCCGCAGTGTTTGCAAAAGTCAGCGTCAGGGGTGTGCTCACCAGCAGAACAAATCGGACAGTTCCAATTGACGTACAGGATACGGCGTTTGTTGAGGCGCTCCCACAGTTTGGCGGTAATAATGGCCGTCGGCACGGCCAAGATGGAGTAGCCCACCAGCATCCCAAAGGCAGCGAGACTTTTCCCAAGCCCCGTTTGAGGCGTGAGATCGCCGTAACCCACCGTAGTGATGGTGACAACTGCCCAGTAAACGCTCACTGGAATGCTCGTGAAGCCGTGTTCAGGGCCCTCAATGACATAAATCAGGCAGGCAAAAACAACGACCACGATCATAACGAGCACAAAAAAGACGAGAATGGTTCGCGCCGTATTGCGCAAAACTTTGATGATTTCCGTGAGTTCTGCAAACAATTCGAAGAGGCTCAAAACGCGAAATATTCGCATGACACGGATGAGTCGAATGATGAGCAGCGGTGCGGCTTCGGGAATGAGAAAAGCGATGTAGGTTGGCAGTAGCGCGAGCAGATCCACAATGCCCCAGAAACTTGTGACGTAAGCTAGCCTGTTGCCGGTGGTCCAAACCCTCGTGAAATACTCCACGGTAAACAACAAGGTGAAAGCGATCTCCAAACGCATAAAAGTAAGACCGTGTTGCTCATGTAGTGATGCGACGGAATCCATCATCACTACCACCACGCTCACAATAATCATGCCTAAAAGGCTGAGGTCAAATGCCTTGCCTGCAGGCGTTGTTGTGCCGAAAATGATGCTTTCGAGTTGTTGCTGGCGCGCACTTTGCTGTCTAGTGGTCAAGGTTTTGACTCCGTTACTTGAAGAAGAGGGGTCAGGTACGGAAGAACATTGGCAAGTAGCAAAGACTGAGCGTTCGCAGTCGGATGAATGCCGTCGGCCTGCATGAGTTCTGAGTTGAGAGCGATGTTGGCCAAAATAAACGGCGCAACGCTGGCGTTGGCTTGTGCAGCGACAATCGAAAAGCTCTCGCGGAATAGCGTGGTGTACCGGTTACCAAAATTGGGTGGGATTTCCATACTGAGTAATAGTACGGTAGCGCCGCTTGCTTGAGAATTGAGCGTGAGCGCAGTGAGATTATCCCTCAGTTTTTTTATCGGGAATCCGCGCAGCCCGTCATTGCCTCCCAACTCGATGACGACGATGTCGGGGGTATGGCGTTTTAGTAGGTCGGGTAAACGCTGAAGCCCACCTCCTGTGGTATCCCCGGAGATGCTCGCGTTGATCACTGTCCAGTCTGTTCGGTTGACCCTCAAGTGCTGCTGCAGTAGTGCGACCCAGCCCTGTTCGAGGTCCATTCCGTAGGCGGCACTGATGCTGTCCCCCAGCACCAACAGTTGTTTGGGGGCACCGAAAGCCGCCGGGGCCAAACAGAGCTGTGCGGCAATAATGACGACGGCGAATCCGCGCCCAAGTCTGGGACGTAAGTTGTGCCAGAGGTACGTAAGCATGATCAAAACCATTAATCTCCAGAAGTCGGTGCCAATAGCGGACGGTGAGTTGGAAATCCTGCGGGGCATTAGCTTCGAAATCAAGCAGGGCGACACGGCCGCTATTGTAGGGGTATCCGGCTCAGGAAAGTCGACACTACTCGGATTGCTTGCTGGGTTAGATGTCGCATCCGGAGGTGACGTCATTATTGACGAACAATCCCTGTCAGCGCTCGATGAGGACCAGCGGGCTGCCCTGCGGGCTGAAAAAGTGGGTTTTGTCTTCCAAAGCTTTCAGCTACTCCCTGCGTTGACGGCGTTAGAGAACGTAATGTTGCCGCTGGAGTTATCGGGCAACACTTCAGCGCTGGCTCGTGCTGCTGGCTATTTGGAGCGTGTGGGCCTAGACCATCGCTTGAATCATTATCCCAGTATGCTGTCTGGCGGGGAGCAGCAGCGGGTGGCGATCGCGAGAGCGTTTGCTGCCAGACCACAAATATTATTTGCGGATGAGCCCACCGGTAATTTAGACAAGGCGACCGGCGATACCGTGATTGAATTATTGTTTGACCTAAACCGCTCGGAAGGTACGACACTGGTGCTCGTCACTCACGATGAGCGTCTCGCTAAGCGCTGCAATCAGCAGTTTGTCATGGAAAATGGTTACCTAGAGGCAGTCGATTGAGACCGGGAAGTCGTGGCATGAATCCGGCAGTTCTCTTGTTGAGAGACTGGCGTGGGGGTGAATTGGGGGTGCTACTTGCAGCACTTCTGCTGGCGGTTTCTGTGGTGGTAGGCATCAGTGCATTTGTGAGCAGTCTCCAGTCGGCGTTGGTTAGCGAAAGTTTGCGTTTTCTAGCGGCTGACCGCGTGGTAACAAGTGGTCAGGCCATTTCCGAAGAATGGACCTCTCAGGCAGAGCTTGAAGGGCTGACGGTGGCTCAGACCCTGAGCTTTCCCTCTATGGCGGTCACTGAAAGTGACAATTTATATCTCGCTTCAATCATGGCGGTCAGTTCGGGTTATCCACTGAGAGGGGAGCTTCTGTCCAGTGCTACGCCCTACGGTGAGGTGCGAACCGATGCCGGTATTCCCAACCCCGGGGAGGCCTATCTGGCGCCTCGACTTTTTGCCCTTTTAGAGGTCCAGCCTGGGGATCGAGTTTGGGTTGGAGATAAAGCGCTGGTTATTTCCGGTGCTGTTCGTGGGCAGCCCGACACGGCCAGTGCGGCTTTTGGTTATGGTCCAAGATTGCTTATGAACCTGGCTGACATTCCTGCCACCGGAGTCATCCAGCCCGGTAGCCGGGTGACTTGGCGGGTGTTACTGGCAGGCGAGGGGAGCGCACTAGACGCCTTTACCCAATGGGTAACGCCGCAGTTGAATCAGGGTCAACGTTTGCTCGGGGTCGAGGACAGTCAGCCCAGCATTAGTCGAACACTGGACAGGGCCCAAGGGTTTTTATTGCTCGCGGGCAGTCTAGGCGTGGTGTTAGCTGCCGCAGCAATAGCCTTGGCAGCCCGAAGATTTTCTGAGCGGCACACGGATCATGTGGCGATTATGAAAAGCCTGGGTGCCAGTCGTGGGCGAATCGCCAGGCTCTACGGCGGCAGTTTGCTTATGTTGGGCGGCATTGCCACGGTATTGGGCTGCGCGCTGGGGTGGGCGCTGCAAGCACTGTTCTTCCAGCTTTTTGCCGAGCAACTGCGCGTTCAGCCGGGCGCTGTGGGTTATGAACCGTATTTAATTGGTGGAGCTACTGCGCTGGTTTGCCTCGGGTTTTTTGCATGGCCACCACTGGAGCGACTTGCTCAGATACCCCCGTTGAGAGTTCTACGCCGGGATGTCGATGCTAGTGGTGCCCAACGCTGGATGGACTACGCTTTGGGCGCGATTTCAATTTTTGGCTTGATGTGGTGGTACTCGGGGGACCTAAGAGTCACCGGCAGCGTAGTAGCGGGTTTGTCCCTAACCGTCGGGGCAGGCTATTTTGCCGCTCAGATTCTTTTGCGAGGCGGACGGGCGCTGGGGAGCGCAGCGGGTAGCGTATGGCGCCTTGCTCTAGCAAATCTGCAGCGTCGAGGAACCGCCAATGCCTTGCAAATGGTGATTTTTGCGATTGCGATTATGTTGATGTTGGTACTCGTCATCGTCAGGGGTGCACTCATTGACCAATGGCAGGCCCAGTTGCCCCCGGGGAGCCCCAATCATTTTATGCTGAATATTACGGCCGACGAGCGTGGGTCGTTGACCCATTTTCTCGCCGAGCGCGGTATCAAGTCACAGCCTCAATTCCCGATGACTCGAGGCCGGGTTATGGCCGTTAACGGTGAGAAGTTGGCAGCGGCCGACAGCGCCCAGTCGCAACGACGTCAGCGAGAGGCCAATTTCACTTACGCCGACACGTTGCCCGAGGCCAATGAAATTATCGCCGGCGAATGGTGGGATGCCGATACCAATGAGGCGCAGGTGTCGCTGGAGAGGGAGTTTGCTCAGCGTGTGGGTGCCACTGTCGGTGATGTCCTAGAACTGCGTATTGCATCGGAGAGCTTCCAGGCTAGGGTCTCTAGTTTGCGAGAATCTGATTGGCAAAGTATGAAGCCCAATTTTTTCGTCATTTTCCCCAAGAACACTCTGGAGCGTTTCCCCAATACCTTTCTCACCAGCTTCTATCTGCCTGCGGAGCAAAAGGCGCTGTTAAATGAACTCATAACCGCTTTTCCTACGGTAACCATCATTGAGCTTGATATTGTCATTGAAGAAATTCGCACCATCATAGATCGGGTGGGCCAAGCCATCGAGTTGGTACTGGCGGTGATTTTACTGGCGGGTGGCATGGTGTTAATCGCGGGTGTTCAGGCCAGTGTCGATATTCGCCTGCGCGAAAGTGCGCTGCTAAGAGCGTTGGGAGCTAAAAAGAGTCTGTTGCTGGGCGCACTGCTCATAGAGTTTGCGACCCTCGGTGCATTTGCAGGGTTACTCGCTGTATTGGGCGCTGAAATGGCGGCTTGGGCACTGCAGACCCAAGCCCTTGACCTCACATATCAGGCGAGCCCTTGGCTGTGGCCCTGGAGTATTTTTGCTGGTGTGAGTCTCATTGGTGGGCTAGGAGTTTTGAGCTGTCGCAAAGCGGTGGCAGCGCCACCGCTTGTTGTCTTGCGCGACCTCTAGGAGGAATTATCCTAAAAGATGCGCGACGGCATCTCGCTCATCTGAGAGTTCTTTAGCCGTGGCATCCATCTTTGACCGACTGAACTCACCGACATCAACGCCCTGCACGATGGACCAATCGCCATCGGCACAGCGGCAGGGAAATGAGTAGATAAGTCCTTGGGGTATGCCATAAGAGCCATCTGAGTAAACGCCCATGGAGACCCAGTCGTCACCGTCAGTGCCAAGAGCCCAACTGCGCATATGGTCGATGGCCGCATTGGCCGCCGAGGCCGCAGAGGATGCTCCCCGCGCTTCAATGATGGCAGCACCTCGTTGTTGTACTGTCGGTATAAAGTTGTCTTCGTACCAAGCCTGATCAATAAGGTCGATCGCTTTCTCATCTTTCACCTTGGCGTTGAACAGGTCGGGGTACTGTGTTGCGGAGTGATTTCCCCAGATCGTCATGCAGGTGATGTCATTAACGGTGGTTCCGGTTTTTTGCGCAATCTGCGTCGCAGCTCGATTGTGATCGAGGCGAGTCATGGCGGTAAAGTTGCGTGGATCTAGGTCGGGTGCATTGCGCTGTGTAATCAAAGCATTGGTGTTGGCGGGGTTGCCGACTACGAGGACTTTGGCGTTCCGCGAAGCGTGATCATTGAGCGCTTTGCCCTGTACTGAAAAGATGGCGGCGTTGGCTTCGAGCAAGTCTTTTCGCTCCATGCCTGGTCCTCGGGGCCTAGCCCCCACAAGCAAGGCGTAATCGGTATCTTTGAAGCCCACGTTGGGATCGTCAGTGCATACAACACCCGCTAATAAAGGAAAAGCGCAGTCGTCCAATTCCATGCGCACGCCCTCCAGCGCGGTCATGGCTGGAGTGATGTCTAGTAACTGTAGAATTACGGGTTGGTCATCGCCCAACATGGCGCCAGAGGCGATACGAAATAGAAGGGCGTAACCAATTTGGCCTGCGGCGCCAGTAACCGTTACGCGAACGGGAGCTTTCATAATCATGATCCTCAGTGGGAAGCGGATTGCTGCGCAGGGTCAAGGGGTTTTCCGCTGACAACGCCTGCTGCGGGCGCGATTTTCCGGTGCTGACAACAAAAACTCAAGTCGTAACAGGACCTAAACAAATTTTATGTGTGTATTTGGACCCAAAAGCTGCCTTTCTATATGATCGACGCTTCTTTCGACCGGTGTACGGCCATGTCAGGACCTGCCAGAGACAATTTCATCCAAGACGCAAGCTTAGGCCGCGGTCATTCCTCAAAAGACACGCGCAAGCAGGATTATGCCTTGAACAAGCTGCATAAGCGTTTGCGGCGCAATGTTGGGAAAGCTATTGCTGATTTTGCGATGATCGAAGAGGGGGACCGCATTATGGTGTGCCTGTCTGGCGGCAAAGACTCCTATGCGATGCTCGATATCTTGCTGAGCCTCAGAGACCGTGCCCCGGTGGAGTTCGAACTGATTGCGGTCAATTTAGATCAAAAGCAGCCTGATTTTCCCGAGGAGGTACTGCCCAACTATCTGGAGGATCTGGGCGTTCCCTACTATATTTTAGAGCGAGACACCTACAGTGTGGTGAAGTCAGTCATTCCTGAGGGTAAAACGACCTGCGGACTTTGCTCGAGGTTGCGCAGGGGTACGCTCTACGGGTTTGCCGAGCAGATAGGGGCCAGTAAAATCGCTCTGGGGCATCACCGCGACGATATCGTTGAGACACTTTTTTTGAATCTTTTTTTTGCGGGAAAGCTAAAAGCGATGCCGCCAAAGTTGTTAAGCGACGATCGCAAAAATGTAGTGATTCGGCCCATGGCCTATTGCAAGGAGGCGGACATTGCAAAATACGCTGTAGCCAAGGCGTTTCCGATTATCCCCTGCAACTTGTGCGGGTCTCAGACCAATTTGCAGCGACAGGAAATTAAGCAGATGCTGCAGGGCTGGGAGAGACAATATCCTGGCCGCATTGAAACCATTTTTAAAGCACTAAGCAGCGTTTCTCCGTCGCAACTGGCCGATCAAAACCTGTTTAACTTCAAAGACCTATCTATCGAAGTTGATAAAGAAATTCACCTCCCTGAGTTGAAGGTGGTGCAGCTATGAGAAATCTCTTTTAGATGGCGGATGACCTACTAAGACTTGAGTCCATCGACCTAGAGCGAGGTGTGCGGCGGTTACTCACGGGTGTGTCCCTCACCGTGCGTCCGGGGGACTGCTGGCAAATGCTGGGTAGTAACGGTAGCGGCAAAACCAGTCTCATGAGGGCTATGGCAGGGTTGACGCGTCTGGGTGTGCAGGGCTACCGAGGCGGCACAGATAGCGTGCTGTACCAAGGGCATCTTCCGGGGCTGAAGCCGTTACTCAGTTGTCGCGAGAATTTGCGATGGCATGGCAGTGGTCGCGTCACCTGCGATGGGCAAAAGATCGATGCCGCATTGGCTCGGGTGGGGCTTGAGGGTTATGAAGATACGGTTATCTGCCAGTTGTCAGCGGGGCAGCAGCGTCGGGTCGGTTTGGCGCGATTGTGGTTATCGGAGGCGCTACTGTGGTTGCTTGACGAACCATTTACAGCCATTGATGTGGACGGAACGGCGATACTCGAAGCACAGATACAACACCACTGTGCCACCGGTGGCGGAGTTGTGTTTACGAGCCACCAGCCTACGCATTTGCCTGAGCTGAAAGTTCTGGACCTCGATAAGTATGCTGCCTGAGGCGGGCGCATTCCTGCGTTATCAGGGGCGGCGCCACCTGCAGGTCGCGCTGCGGCGCCCCAGCGATATTGTTGGCCCCTTAATTTTCTTTTTAATGGTCATTACGCTCTTTCCCATTGGTTTGGGGCCAGACCCAACAGTGCTAGCGGCCTTGGCACCGGGAATACTATGGGTCGTGGCACTGCTCTCAAGCCTGGTTGTCAGTGGCCGCCTGTTTCAGGCTGATTTTGAAGACGGCACCCTCGAGCAGCTCGTGCTTTCGCCACATCCTCTTGCAATCTCCGCGATGGTTGAAGTTCTTTGTCACTGGCTACTCAGTGGCGTTTTGCTCGCTCTGGCATCACCGGCTTTTGCCGTTTTACTCAATATGCCCTCTCGAGCTATTCCCGTGCTGATGACAAGCTTAGCGCTGGGCACTCTATGCTTGTCTCTTATTGGCGCCGTGGCGGCCTCACTCACCGTTGCACTGCGGCGTGGCGGGGTGCTTTTGTCGTTGCTGTCGATTCCTCTTACTGTGCCTGTTCTGATTTTCGGCACGGCTGCTGTACGCGAGGCCGCCCTGGGCTACGATCCGTCATCATGGCTGGCGCTGCTGGGTGCTCTGGCAGCAGGTGGGTGTGTTTTGGCGCCATTCGCAATCGCAGCGGGCTTGCGGATTTCATTAGAAGCTTGAGGACAAGGTTTTTGAGCTGGAACGGGATATAATCACAGCATGTGGTCAATTGTGCACAAAATGGGATCGCCCCCCTGGTTCTATCGTTTCGCTAACGGCGCTATCGCATGGCTATTACCTATCGTGCTCGTGGCGCTCGTTGTCGGCTGCGTTTGGGGTTTGCTTGTAGCGCCACCCGATTATCGCCAGGGGAATAGCTATCGCATCATCTTCATTCACGTTCCAGCGGCGGTCGTTGCTCTTGCGGGGTACTACGTGATGGCAACCGCCGGCTTAATGAGCATCGTCTGGAAAATCAAAATGGCGGACACGGCGATGCGAGCGTTAGCACCCGTCGGCGCAGCCCTGACGTTTGTGGCATTGGTGACGGGATCTATCTGGGGCAAACCCACATGGGGAGCGTGGTGGGTGTGGGATGCCCGTATTACTTCTATGCTGATTTTGTTGTTTCTGTATCTGGGGGTGATGGCGCTGTCAGAGGCCTTCGATAATAAAGCTGCTGCCGCCAAAGCCTGCGCGGTTTTGTCTCTTGTTGGTACCGTCAATATCCCCATCATTTATAAGTCGGTAGATTGGTGGTACAGCTTGCACCAGCCGGCGTCGATAAAGTTTACCGGAGAGAGTGCGATCGACGCATCAATGCTCTATCCCTTGCTATTGATGATTGTGGCTTTTTATGGGCTATTTGCGTTATGCGTGCTATTGCGGATGCGCACAGAGCTGCTGACCACGCATCGCCAAACGTCTTGGCTGAGATCGGAGTTGTCCTGATGTACTTTGAAACCTGGTCAGCCGTTTGGCACATGGAGGGGCACGGACCCTACGTTTGGGCGGCATACAGCATCACTGCTCTGATCATTCTGTTTTTGGTGGTATCCCCCTGGCTTCGTGGTCGGCAACTGACCCGGGATATTCGCTATGACGAGCAGCGCCGAGCCGCCGTCTCAACTGCCTCGGGAGAAAACCATGCACCCGAAACGTAAGCAGCGGCTGATTGTTGCTCTTGGTATCGTGATATTTTCCAGTACTGCCATTGGATTGGTCAGCTATGCACTGCGCGGCAACATCAATCTTTTCTACCCGCCCGCCGAGGTGACCGCGGGTAACGCCCCCACCGATCGTGCGATTAGAGTTGGCGGTATGGTCGTTGAAGGCAGTATTCAGCGCTCAGAAACCGATCTAACCACCGTGTTTTCGGTCACAGACTACGACGGGGTGGTAGAGGTCAGCTACACCGGAATTTTGCCGGACCTGTTTGCCGAAGGTGAGGGCGTGGTGGCCTCAGGCATGCTGACCACGGACGGTCGGTTTATGGCGACGGAAGTCTTAGCGAAACACGATGAAAACTACATGCCACCGGAAGTGGCTGCCGCGCTAGAGGGCAAAAAGCCCAACGCCAGCGCTTATAATTTGCAGGAGGGTGGTTAATGCTTGCAGAGCTGGGACATTTTGCGCTGATCATTGCGTTCGTGCTCGCATGCCTGCAGGGGATTGTTCCTCTGATCGGGGCGTGGCGTGGTCACTCTGACAGCATGCTATTGGCGCCGCCCCTTGCGGTAGGCGTTTTTGTTTTTTTGTTAATTGCTTTTGGGATATTGACCACCACGTTCTTGCAAGATGACTTTTCGGTCAAAGTCGTTGCGTCAAATTCCAACAGTTTTATGCCTGACATCTACAAGTTCTCTGCGGTGTGGGGCAACCATGAAGGGTCGCTCTTACTCTGGGTATTGATTCTGTCCGGCTGGATGGTGGCAGTCGCTCAGTTTAGTCGCGGCTTGCCCCTCGTGGTGCTGGCGCGAGTGTTGGGAGTCATGGGGTTAGTCGCGGTTGGGTTCATCGCGTTTTCATTGCTAACTTCAAATCCTTTCGAGCGGCTGTTACCCGGTATTCCCGCCGAGGGCCGTGACCTTAACCCATTGCTCCAGGATCCGGGGCTAATCATTCACCCCCCCTTACTGTATATGGGCTACGTAGGATTTTCTGTGCCCTTCGCCTTTGCTATCGCGGCATTAATGGGCGGGCGTCTAGATGCAGCGTGGGCGCGTTGGTCCCGCCCCTGGACAAATGTGGCCTGGGGTTTCCTCTCTTTGGGCATCATGTTGGGGAGTTGGTGGGCCTACTATGAATTGGGCTGGGGGGGCTGGTGGTTTTGGGACCCTGTTGAAAATGCTTCTTTTATGCCTTGGTTGGTGGGCACTGCACTCGTGCATTCCCTGGCGGTGACAGAGAAGCGGGGGCTGTTTAGGTCTTGGACAGTGCTTTTGGCGATAGCGGCTTTTTCATTGTCGTTACTAGGGACGTTTTTGGTTCGCTCCGGTGTACTTACTTCAGTTCATGCTTTTGCTGCAGATCCCGATAGAGGGTTATTTATACTGATCTTTCTCGGGCTGGTTATTGGCGGCTCATTGGTCTTGTACGCAGTGCGGGCACCCACGGTTGCCAGTCGAGTTCAGTATGGAGCGTTCTCGAGAGAAGCTTTGCTATTGGCGAACAATTTCATCTTCGTGATCTCAGCAACCACCGTCCTCCTGGGAACCCTTTTCCCGTTGGTGATGGACGCGTTAGGTCAGGGAAAGTATTCGGTAGGCCCTCCCTATTTCAACGCGGTCTTCGTGCCACTAATGGCACTGTTGGTGCCTTTTATGGGAATAGGCCCGGTGAGCCGGTGGAAACAGGACACGCCCTCGCGATGGCGCCAAGAGCTGCTCGTTCCTGCCGCTGTTGTGGCCGTCTGCGCACTTGTACTGCCTGCAGTGTCTCTGGGCTTCAATCTGTGGGTGGCTTTGGCTATTTTGTTCTCGGGTTGGCTGCTAGTCGGACTGCTGCGGGACTTTTTGGAGCGGACACGCTCGGCTTCAGGTTTGGCAAGCAAATGGCGGCGGCTTACGCCGAGCTACTTGGGCATGCTGATGGCCCATGCTGGTTTTGCCGCCATGATCATTGGCGTGACGGTGGTGAGTCAACACAATGTAGAGAAAGATTTGCGCATGCTGCCGGGTGATATCGAAGAGGTGGCGGGCTATCGCTTTGAGTTCGTGAATGTCGTCAGAGTGGCGGGCCCTAATTACGATGCCGATCAGGCGAATTTTCGAGTGTTTAACGGGAATGAGTTAGTGGCGGAACTGTCGCCTCAAAAACGTCGGTATCGCGCGAGCGGTCAGGTTATGACAGAGGCAGCTATCGACCCTGGAGTCTTCAGGGACTTGTTTATTGCTATGGGCGAGCCCGTTGGAGAAGACGCTTGGGCTATACGACTGCAGTATAAGCCTATGATTCGATGGATATGGTTTGGAGCTTTGATGATTGGTTTTGGTGCCATCACCACGGCCTTTGATCGCCGCTACCGCCTGCGCGATCGGCACAGGGATACGGCCAAAAATCAGTCGTCGCTAGCAAGCCCCGCTCATGCCAAGGCTTAGATTATTTCTGCCACTCGCGGCCTTTATTCTTTTGAGCCTGCTGCTGTTCAAGGGGTTGTCCCTAGACCCGACTTCGCTGCCATCTGCGTTGGTGGGGAAGCCTTTGCCGGACTTTGAGCTGGAGGAATTACACTCTTCGGAGGTGCTTTCTCGTCAGCGCATTGTCGGTGAGCCCATGCTGGTAAATATTTGGGCGACTTGGTGTTACTCGTGCCGAGTGGAGCACCCTTTCTTGCTGGAATTGGCGGCTCAGGGGGTCAGAATAATTGGGCTCAATTACAAAGACGACAGTGACAAGGCAATCGGTTGGCTTGAGGACCTAGGCGATCCCTATGCATTAACGCTGTCTGACACCGAGGGTATGTTGGGGCTGGACATGGGCGTATACGGCGCACCTGAAACCTACGTAGTGGACGCTGAGGGCGTCGTTCAATATCGGCATGTTGGTGTTGTCGATGAGCAGGTATGGCAGAGCGTATTGTCCGCGTGGTTTCCGCAGCCAAAAATTACGAGTGTCTTGCAGTGAGGTTCTATGACTTGGTGGTTCGCTGGTTGCTGGCTTGCAGCCTCTGCGCCGTAGCAATAGCGGCTCAAGCGGTTATCGAGACCTATGAGTTTTCAGATGTGACTTTAGAGCGTCGCTACCACAGCCTCAGCGATGAGCTGCGGTGCCCAAAATGCCAAAATCAAACCATCGCAGACTCGAATGCCCCTATCGCAAAAGACCTAAGATTTTTATTGCATGAGCAGCTAGAGTCGGGCGCCAGCGACGATGAGATATTGAGTTTTATGGTGGCTCGCTACGGAGAATTTGTGCGTTACCGTCCCGGTTTAGACAGCAACACGGCGTTGCTTTGGTATGGCCCATTGCTCCTGACATTGGTGACTTTGGCAGCCTTAGCTATGCATCTTCGAGGGAGACATAGGGCCACAGCTCCTGCGGAGCCCACGGAGGAAGAGCGGGAGGCGCTTCGCGCTCAAATGACAAAACTCAGTGGCGAGCGGGAGCGGCAAGCGTGACGACTTTCTACGTTGCTGCGGCGGCCCTTACGCTGGTCGCCCTTGGGCTTCTTCTGATACCTCGATGGCACAGCCGTCGTTGGCAGGGGGAGTCCAATTTAGACTGGCTTACGCTGCGGCAAAGTGAACTACAAGACAGCGGGCTAGCAGAACAACAAACCCTTAGCCGTGATGCAGAGCTGCGTATTTTGGACGAAACACCGGACCCTGTCAGCGAAGTGGCGACTGAGAGCACGGGGAAATTTGCGGGAGGGATAGCAGGTGCACTGCTATTGGTTATGGTGGTCGTCATTGTTCCCGTGCTGCTCTATTGGGACCTTGGTGCGATTGAAGATGTGCGCATTACTGCAGCTTTAGAAAATATGCAGGACGCTTCCCCGGCGGAAGTGCAAACCCTGCTGGCTGACATTGAGCTGCGATCGGACGCTAAACCCGGCAACGTGGAGTACTTGTCGCTGCTTGGAGAATACTACACAGCGCAAAACGAGCATGTGCAGGCGCTGGAGATCTACGAGCAATTACTGCAGCAGTTTCCCGAGAGTGCCGAGCTACTTGCGCGTGCCGCTCAGGCCGAATATTTGAAAGGGGAGCGGTTGCTAACTGATCAGGCCAGGCGCAGGGCTGAGGCCGCCCTAGCGATAAATCCTGAGCAGCGCAGTGCTCTGGGTACTCTAGGGATGGCGGCTTTTGAGGCCGGTAATTACAGCCAGGCGCTTCAGTACTGGGAGCGGTTGCTAGCGTTTGAGGCGCCTGGGACTCCGGGTTTCCAAATGTTGACAACGATTATTGCCGAAGCAAAGACGCGGGGAGGGCTGTCTAATGAACCCGCAGCATCTATGGCTATGCCGAAAGCTGGAGCCGAGCTAACCCCGGGCATAGGTGTCATCGTCAATGTTGCAATGCCTGACGGTAGCACCCCTCGTGGGACAGTCTTCATTGTTGCGCGTCCCAGCGGTGCAACACAGCGTATGCCAACGGCAGCCGTTCGACGCAGTGCCAGTGAACTGCCGCTGTCGGTACGTCTAGACGATGCCTCCTCAATGGCCGGACAGAAGATATCAGCACTAAACCGGGTCGATATTGAGGTGCAGCTGTCTGCTACGGGTCAGCCGGGGCGGGCTAATGCCAGCTGGCTGGCGACCGCGGCTAATGTAGAGCCAAGCACAGACGCGGCGATCCAGCTGATTCTCGAGGCTGTCGAGCCACAGTGACGAAATCGTGAACTGGTCCTAAGGCTAGATATAGTGTTGGGAGGCCTCAGGGTATACACTACATGTTGTGTCGTCAGTGTTACGGTCTGTCGTTTTTCAATAGGTAGGTAAATGCGTCTCAAATCCATAAAGCTGGCTGGCTTCAAATCCTTCGTTGACCCTACTACGGTCAACTTTCCAAGCAACATGTGCTCTGTCGTGGGACCAAACGGCTGCGGCAAATCCAATATTATCGACGCAGTGCGATGGGTCTTGGGGGAGAGCTCGGCGAAGAACCTCCGTGGCGAGGCCATGACGGATGTAATTTTCAACGGAACGACCCACCGTCAGCCCGTTGGGCAGGCGTCTATTGAGCTGATCTTTGACAATACCTCTGGCAAGTTGGTGGGAGAGTACGCAGCTTATTCGGAAATATCGGTGCGTCGAGTTGTCGGTCGCGAGGGCACATCGGAATACTGGTTAAATGGCGCTAAATGCCGTCGCCGAGACATCACAGACCTGTTTCTGGGCACCGGCTTGGGGCCTAGAAGTTATGCCATCATTGAACAGGGCATGATTTCTCGTTTAATTGAGTCCAAGCCAGAAGAACTCAGGATATTTATTGAAGAAGCGGCTGGAATCTCGAAGTATAAAGAGCGCCGCCGTGAAACTGAGAGCCGGATGCGGCGAACACTTGAAAACCTGGATCGCCTTGCCGATCTACGTGAAGAGTTAGAACGCAACCTTCAACATTTACTGCGCCAGTCTCAAGCCGCAGAAAAGTATGCTGAATTTCGTGCCGAAGAACGCGAGCTTAAATCTCAGCTTCTTGGACTGCAGTGGCGTGAGTTTCAGCAAAGCAGCAAGGAGAGCCAGCAAGCCCTTGCGGATCTTGATATCAAACAAGAGGCCGAGCGCGCTGCGTTCGAGCGGGTGGGCGCAGATATTGAAGGTACGAGAGTTTCTCTAGCTGAAGCTACCGATGCCTTTAACAGTGTTCAGGCCGATTACTATTCAGTTGGCGGGGAGGTCACCCGGGTCGAGCAGGCTTTGAAATACGAGCAGGAGCGGCGTGCCACTATTGAATCCGATTTGTTGCAGACCCGCGAGGGATTGCAGGAGTCAAAAGGGCACCTAAATGCGGATACCGAGCGTCTGGGTGCTTGGCGAGCCGAGCTCGAATCCTTGCGTCCCTTGCTCGTTGAGCAGCGAGGAGCCGCTGACACTGCTGCGGGATTATCTGCCGCAGCCGAAGAGGCTATGACGCAATGGCAAAGCCGCTGGGACGAATTTAACCAAAGTGCTGCTGGTCCTAAGCAGGCCTCTGAGGTGCAACAAAGTCGCATCGTCTACCTAGAGCAAGTGCTTCAGCGAATTCATGAGCGCGGAGGAAAATTGCGCAAGGAGCTTGAAGCGCTGGCCGAGGAAGATGTCGACAAAGACCTGCCCGAGTTGGAAGCGCAAATTCGTGATGGCGAGGAGGCGGTTAAGGCTCAAGAGGCCGCGTTACTCCAGCTTGATGCCGAAGTGACCCAACAGCGCGAAAACATTGAGCGCTTGCGGGATGAGCAAGATCAGGTGCGCGCCCGGGTGCAGCAGCTCAAGGGTCAAGAAGCATCACTTCAGGCACTGCAAGAAGCAGCGCTGGCCGAAGGCGATGTCTCAGCGACACAACAATGGCTCGCGGATATGGGGCTCGATAGCAGTGGCAATGTGTACGAGGCCTTGCAGGTTCAAGACCAGTGGTCGATGGCCGTAGAATGTGTTTTGGCAGCACGGCTAACGGGTGTGTGTACCCAGTCTTTTACTCAAGTTCAAGCAGCTTTTGGTTCCGCGCCTGCGGGTGCCAGTATTTTGGCGGCCGGCGAAGTGGGCACGGGCGCGCCTGGAACGCTGGCTGAGAAGGTCGTAGGGCCTGCGTCCGTGCTCGCGGTGCTGGCAGGCGTACATATCGCTGCAGATCTGGTAGATGCTCAGAGACTTTTGACGACGCTGGCAGATACCGCCTCGGTTATCACCCCCGAGGGCGACTGGTTGGGGTACGGGTGGGCCTCTAAACCGTCAAAGAGCGATGCTGGTCAGGGAATAATACTGCGCAAAGCGTCCCTCGACGCAGTAGCTGCAGAGCTGGCTGAGCTCGAGGCATCGCTACAAACGATTAATCAAACCCTCGCTGAGCTTCAGGAATCAAGACGCGGCAACGAAGACCAGCGCAGAGCCGGGGAAGCAACACTTAAAACCACGGTGCAAGATCAAGCGGCCAAGGTTACTGAGCGTGGTGCGAGAGTTGCTGCCGTTGAACAAACGCGCCAGCGAACTCAGCAGCTTCAGGCAGATTTAGCCGACTCAGGATCTCAGTTTGAGACGGAGCAAACCTCACTTGCTGCGGCAAGATCAGAATTGCAAACGGCGATCGACCAAATGGCCCTCGACGGTGAGCAGCGCTCCGCCTTAGGCCAAGAGCGGGATAAACTGAACAGCCAGCTACAAACGGCTCGCGAAGGCGCTCGCGAAGCCCGTGATAACGCGCACCGCACGGATGTCCGCGTGCAAAGCCTCGACAGTCAGGTTGAGACGGTTGCGAGTTCCATTGCGCGCCTCGAACAACAAGTGGAGCAGTTGCAGGGCAGGGTAAGCGATCTCGCAGAGCAACTGCCCGTCGGCGATAACCCTGATGCTGAACTTCAGTCTGAACTGGAGACTTTATTGGCTCAACGTGTCGACGCGGAGACAGCGTTAACCGCCGCTAGACAACGGGTGTCTGATAACGATCATGCGTTGAGAGAGCAGGAAAAACTTAAGCTTGCTGCGGAGCACAGGCTACAGGCGCTCTATTCTGAACTGGAGTCCGGTCGCTTACGTCAGGCTGAAAGAAACGTCAGGATTGAGAATCTTGAAGGTTTACTTAGAGAGCTTGAAGTGAGCCCTCAAGAGGTGGTGGAACGTCTCCCGGAGGATGCCTCCGAGCCCGAATGGCAAGTGAAAGTAGAGCGTGTGGCGGCTCGTATAGCGCGTTTGGGTCCTATTAATTTAGCGGCTATCGATGAGTACGCTAAGGCCTCAGAGCGTAAAACTTATCTCGATGCTCAAGATGCTGACCTTCAGGAAGCGTTGCAGACGCTTGAGGGCGCTATTCGTAAAATTGATAAAGAGACCCGCAGTCGCTTTAAAGAGACATTCGAGCAGATCAATTCAGGGTTTGCTGAGTTGTTTCCGAGGGTCTTTGGTGGTGGAACCGCTAACCTTGAGATGACAGGTGACGATCTGCTGGATACCGGGGTTGCGATCATGGCCAGGCCTCCCGGCAAGAAAAACAGCACGATTCACCTTCTGTCGGGTGGTGAGAAGGCAATGACAGCTATCGCTTTGGTGTTTTCAATATTCCAGCTTAATCCGGCGCCGTTTTGCATGCTGGATGAGGTTGATGCGCCGCTGGATGATGCCAACGTCGGACGCTACGCCCGTATGGTGAAAGAAATGTCAGAACGGGTTCAGTTTATCTTTATCACGCACAATAAAATCACCATGGAAGCGGCGAATCACTTGATGGGCGTCACGATGCACGAGCCCGGAGTGTCACGTCTGGTTACTGTGGATATTGAGGAAGCGGCACAGCTCGCAGCCAGTTAACGCCGGAGAGGGGGAAAGGCGATGGATCATATGATTCGGGACTGGATGATCATCATAGGCGTCTGCCTGATTATGGTGGTGTTGATCGACGCACTGAGACGGGTGTTCAAAGATCGTCGCGACGAGGTGCGTCTTAATGCAAAAATCTCTCGGCGCGACCTTGAAGAGGTTGACGACGATTCCTTTGATCTGTTGACTGAGCTACCTAACGGAGGGGCTCGTATCGTCAGTCGTAGTGATCTTCAGCCCTCCTCAGTGACTGAGGGTGCTGCTGCGGAGTCTGTTGTGACAAATCCAATGCCGTCGAGTGACGCTAGCACCAGTGCGGTGTCCGCGCAGGCGGCAACGGAGTCCTCCGAGGTATTATCCACGCATCAAGAGCCAGCAAGTGAGTCCGAGCCAGAACCCAAGCCAAAGCTAGAATCCGAGCCAGAGCTTCCATCATTTTCAGCCACTGATGACGATCATGAGCCTGTGAGTTTCGCACCAGCTCAGCAAGCTGAGTTAGCACAAGACCCTGTCCCCGAGGCCTCACCAGAAAATACCGTGGCGCAGGCGGCTAAGAGCGGGCCACAAGATGAGGACTCTGCGGTAGAGACGATGGATTGGTTGGAGGGGCTAGACGTGCCTGAGGCCGAGCCGGAGCCTGAAGCCCGGTTGCCCCGTGACCTTGATCCCCATGTTTTTGTTCTTAACGTCATGTCGCGATCGGAGTCGGGGTTTGCCGGTTCAGACATTTTAGGCGTGCTTCTTGCCTGCGATTTGCGTTTTGGTGATATGGATTTTTTCCACCGGCATGAGCATCGGGCTGGACGGGGCCCGATCCAATTTAGCGTGTGCAACATGCTTAAGCCCGGGGTTTTCAATATCGATGAGATGGGTTCGCTCTATACTCGTGGCTTGATGTTCTTTATCACATTGCCCGGACCTGAGGATATGTTAAAGGCCTTTGATTACATGCACGAGACCGCTAAGGCCGTGGCGAAGAATTTGGATGGCTATTTATTAGATGAAACTCGCAGCGGGGTGACCCGGCAAAGCATTGAGCACATGCGTCAGCAAATCCGCGAATTAGAGCGCCGCGTTGCTTTGCAAAATCGGCGCTGACAAGACATGTCCGATGTTGTGCCTGATGATGAAGCGCAAAGGTTGCGGGGCCTCTTGCAACAGTGGAGTGACGAGTATTACCGCAATGATGCGCCCACTGTCAGTGACAGTGAATTCGATAGAACGTTGCTGGCACTGCGTGAACTCGAAAACGAATTCCCCCAGCTAATCACGGCCGATTCCCCCACCCAGCGGGTGGGTGCAGCTCCCCTTGCGGCTTTCGAGCAGGTTGTTCATCGGTTGCCCATGCTCTCACTAGACAACGCTTTTGATGCGGATGATCTTGTGGACTTCGATAGGCGCATTAGTGCGCGTTTGGATGGTGCTCAAGTTCGTTACGCTTGTGAGCCGAAACTAGACGGCATAGCCGTAAGCATCGTGTGGCAGGAGGGCGACATGGTGTTGGCAGCGACCCGTGGAGACGGCCGTACTGGAGAAAATATCACTCAAAACGTGCGCACCATAGACTCGGTGCCGTTGCGTTTGTCGGGGGAGGGTATTCCTAGTTACCTCGAGGTTCGAGGCGAAATTTTTATGCCCAGAGCTGGATTTGAGGCCTTTAACGCCAAGGCGCGTCGCGAGGGAGATAAGCCTTTCGTCAATCCCCGCAATGCCGCTGCGGGCAGTTTGCGTCAACTGGACTCAAGTATCACCCGGCGCCGCCCGTTAGCCTTCTGTGCCTATGCCCTAGGGTATACCGAAGGTATGAGCAGGACGCTTCTCAGCCACTCTGAAGCAATGCTTCAACTCAGTGCATGGGGAATACCGATATCCTCCCACAGCCGCTCAGTAGAGAGTATCGACGCTTGTGAGCGCTATTACACGGAGCTTTCGCAGTTGCGAGAAAGTCTAGGTTTCGACATCGATGGCATTGTCTTTAAGGTCGATGACTTTGCTGAGCAAGAACGTCTGGGCTTTGTATCTCGGGCACCGCGTTGGGCTATCGCTCGAAAATTTCCCGCTCAGGAAGAAATGACGGTTGTTCTGGATGTTGAATTTCAAGTTGGTAGAACTGGAGCGGTTACCCCGGTCGCTAGGTTAGAGCCAGTCTTCGTTGGGGGCGTTACGGTCTCAAATGCGACGCTACACAATGCTGACGAAATCGCGCGGCTTGGCCTCAAGGTTGGAGATACCGTAATCGTGCGCAGAGCGGGGGATGTTATCCCTCAAGTCGCCGCTGTCGTGGCCGAACGCCGGTCCGAGAACGCCCACAGCGTCGTTTTCCCCAAAAGCTGTCCAGCTTGTCAAAGTGCTCTGGTGCGTGAATCAGGAGAGGCTGCATGGCGCTGTGACGCGGGCTCTTCTTGTCCGGCTCAACGTCGGGCAGCGATTGAGCACTTTGTATCGCGTCGGGCTATGGATATCGACGGGTGTGGAGAGAAAATTATCGATCAGTTAGTCGATTTGGAGCTGATAGAAACAGCCGCTGACCTGTACACCTTAACTCAGGAGAGTCTCGCTGAATTGGAGCGGATGGGCGAAAAGTCTGCTCGAAATTTGCAAGCCGCCATCGAAGCCAGCAAAGAAACAACGCTGGCGCGCTTTATCTATTCTCTGGGGATCCGCGAGGTGGGAGAGACCACCGCCCGCCAGCTGGCGGAATATTTTGGTGCCCTAGATCCTTTGTACGCGGCTACCGTTGAGCAGCTGCAGGAGGTCGAAGATGTCGGGCCCATCGTCGCCGGGCACCTGAGACGGTTCTTTGCAGACGCCACGAAGCAAGAAATGATAAACCGGTTCTTGGCTCAGGGAGTGAATTGGCCTGCCCCCGAGGTGAAGGCCGGTGATCTACCACTATCAGGGCAGATTTGGGTGGTTACCGGTAAGTTGGAGGAGATGAGTCGTGATCAAGCAGAGGCAAGTCTTCGAGCTCTTGGAGCTAAGGTATCAAGCAGCGTCAGTGGCAAGACAAACTGTGTCGTTGCAGGTCCAGGAGCGGGCTCGAAACTGAAGAAAGCACAGTCACTGAACATCACCGTGATCGACGAGCTCGAATTCATTGCTCGAGTTGAAGGTTGGAAAAATGACGAAGCGTAGTTTGCTGAGATTTTCTTTTCTGTTATGGATGCCACTTTTCATATCTGCCTGCGCGACATCTCCCCCCAGTGATGTCAGTAACGTCTGCGAAATTTTCCGGGAGAAGTCCGGCTGGTACAAGGACGCCAAAAAATCTCGAGCGCGATGGGATACTCCCATTTCTGTGATGATGGCCATCATGCACCAGGAGTCGCGGTTCGTTGCCACGGCCAAGCCGCCCCGCAAAAAGATTTGGGGCATTATTCCTGGGCCTAGACCCTCTGACGCCTATGGTTACTCCCAGGCCAAGGATGCGACTTGGGAGTGGTACCAGCGAAGCTCTGGTAGCTACGGTGCGGATCGGGACGACTTTGGGGATGCGATTGACTTTATCGGTTGGTACAACGACATGAGTTACCGCCAGAACGGTATCGCTAAAGACGATACCTTTCGGCTCTATCTGGCCTACCATGAGGGTCATGGCGGCTTTAAGCGCAAGACTTATCGTGACAAACAGTGGTTGGTTGATGTTGCTAGAAAGGTGGATGGCCGAGCCAACACCTACAATACGCAGCTTAAGGGCTGCGTGAAAAGCCTTGAAGATGACAAATGGTGGGACTTTTTCTAGGTTTCACCAAGCTGGATAATTGTTGGCTGTAACATTACCGTCACATTGTTGCCGTGTAATGCTTCTCTGGAAAGAGCATGGATACCCACAATGACCATCCATAAAGTTTTGATTGTTGATGACGAATTGGCTATTCGAGATATGTTGCGGATGGCGCTTGAAGCAGCTGGTTATGAATGCCTAGAGGCAGAGACAATCGACTCCGCCTATCATCAAATAATTGACGATCGCCCTGACATTATCTTGTTGGATTGGATGCTGCCGGGTGGGAGTGGGATCGAGCTTTTACGGCGGATTAAGCGCGCAGAAATGACTCAGGACTTACCTGTAATCATGCTCACGGCAAAAGCGGCTGAACACAATGTTATTCAAGGTCTTGATGTTGGTGCCGACGACTATATCACTAAGCCCTTTGCGCTGAGAGAGTTGTTGGCGAGGATTAAAGCCTTGCTGCGACGAGCAAAAAGTTCGGATGATCGAAACCTCCTAGTCGTCAGAAACCTCACAATAGATGTCGATAGTCGCCGTGCGTTTATCAGCGAGGAGCCGCTGCAACTTGGCCCCACCGAATTTAACCTGCTGCTGTTTTTTATGTCTCATCCAGAGCGTGCCTATACTCGGAGTCAACTGTTAGACCGAGTTTGGGGCGCCAACATATACGTCGAGGA